>Ga0316225_1000026_pt1 | contig 242155 bp, 225 predicted proteins | sample TBH18015metaG_FD_206010 | JGI IMG/M metagenome (GOLD analysis project Ga0316225, IMG submission 206010) | Freshwater microbial communities from Trout Bog Lake, Wisconsin, USA - TBH18015 | ecosystem: Environmental > Aquatic > Freshwater > Lake > Hypolimnion/Profundal zone | place: USA... | reverse complement strand
TAAAGATAACGTCCTGCCAGGGGCTGAACTGCGGCTAAAACTTGGGCGATTAGCCCTAATTTACAGCCCGCTCAGGTGGGGGAGTTTGACCTGGCCAGAGATGGGGGAATTTGACCGGCCAACGGGGCTACTAGGGGGTTATATTCTTGGCTCATTATTTATTAAGCAATATTTTGATAAATTGTTATTTGATAGTAGCTCAATGTTTATCAATGCGACAATAATCTTTTGATCTTTCTCTGACCGGTTGTTGCTTGATAGAGTTGATGTAAGGTATTCTTAAACCAGAAGTGACGAATGTCGGTAAGGTATACATTCGAAAATAAAAACAAAAAAGCGCCTCGAGAGGCGCTTAATCATTGATTGCTTGGCGGAGCGGACGGGACTCGAACCCGCGACCCCCGGCGTGACAGGCCGGTATTCTAACCAACTGAACTACCGCTCCGCAGCGGTCTAACTTTTTTACTCGGTCAAACTCTTTACAACTACCAGACATTGCCTGAGCAATGCTAAAAAACTGGCGTCCCCAAGGGGATTCGAACCCCTGTACTCACCGTGAAAGGGTGATGTCCTAGGCCTCTAGACGATGGGGACCTAGATTTACTACTTTCTCCGCTTTGACTGGTGGAGGTAAGCGGGATCGAACCGCTGACCTCTTGCATGCCATGCAAGCGCTCTCCCAGCTGAGCTATACCCCCAAAATTCGAAAGCAGACTTTGAAGTTTAACAGCTACAAAGTACTTGCTTCAATTTCGGCACCGGGGACAGAGGCCTCAGTGTGTCGACAGCGAAGAAACGAGATTATGCACACTTTTTTGGATTTGCGCAAATCAGCTTGGTGACCCCATCGGTAAAACTAGTCCCCAATCTCCTGGCGAAAGGGTGAGTGAAGGCCTTCGGTATAAGCGTTGATGCCCGCGCGCTCTTGTTCCAGGTAGCGATCGACTGCATCGGCAAAACCAGGGTGTGCGAGCCAGTGTGCAGAGTGTGTCTGAATCGGGATGAATCCACGAGCGAGTTTATGTTCGCCTTGTGCGCCACCCTCTATAACCTCAACCTGATTAGCAATGGCCCATTCAATTGGTGCGTAGTAAGCGAGTTCGAAATGCAGACAATCGACATGCTCCAGCGCGCCCCAGTAACGGCCGTACAGGCGTCGCTGGCCGTGCGGGCTATCGAGCCATAGGAGTGCGGCTGCAATCGGCTCTGCGCCCCGGTAGGCGAGTGCCAGGACGCAATGGTCGGCCAGCGTGGTCGCGACCTCTTTGAAAAATGCTGGTGTGAGGTAGGGTGTGTTGCCACGCAGATGATAAGTATTGGCATAGCAGCGATAAAAGAAATCCCAGTGTTCGGGCGTGAGCGCGTCACCTGTCAGGACTTTCGTCGTGATGCCCGCATCTCGGACTTTACGGCGTTCTGCACGAATTTTTTTGCGCTTGCTCTGTGTCAGATCGGCCAGAAAGCCTGCAAAGTCCTGCCAGTCCTGATTAAACCAGTGGAATTGGGTGTGCGTGCGTGGCATACAGCCGGCGTCGCACAGTGCTTGTTGGTCCGCCTGCGTGGTGTAGAGCACATGCAGGGAGGAGAGTTTGCTCTGTTCGGCCCAGTGCAGCAGCGCGACGGCTGCGGCCTGGCGATAGGGTTCAGTTGTCAGCAGGCGCGGTCCGGGGACCGGTGTAAAGGGTACGGCAGTTAGCCACTTTGGATAATATTGGAGGCTATGTCGTTCATAGGCTTCGGCCCAGGCCCAGTCAAAGACGAATTCACCGTATGAGTGCCGCTTGGCATACAAGGGAATGACTGCAACGAGTTGCTCTTTTGCGCCGTCTGTAGCAGAAGCTTCCTGCGCCCACAGCAACAGGTGGTTGGGTTGCCAGCCTGTGCCGGGTGTGACGCTACCGGAGGATTCAAAGGCGCGCAGAAAAGCATGTTTGAGCATGACAGACCCGCCGCTCGCATCGACGAGTGCATCCCAGCTTGATGCCTCGATACGGTCAATGCTCTGGATCGCCTCGATGCGTATGCTGGTCATGTCGGTTATGTCGGTCATATTGGTCATGCTGGTACGGCCCTGCGACGGCGGATAAGGGCTGCACAGAGAATGCCAGCCGATAACAGCAGCACGGGTACGTTGCCCAGGCGTGCATAGGGTGTCAATCCTGTCTGACCCTGCACGCTAACATCCAGCACGCCAGGCTGATGCGCGGGGAGCATGGCGATCGCCTGGCCGCGGGCGTCGATCGCACCGGTTGTGCCGGTATTGGTCGCGCGCAACATCGGACGTGCAGTCTCCAGCGCACGCATGCGCGACATTTGCCAATGCTGGCGCAGTGCAAAAGAGTCGCCAAACCAGCCAAGATTACTGAAGTTAGCCAGAATTGTGGCGCCTGTTGGGCCAGGCAAGACTGGAATCAGCTCTTCGCCAAACACATCTTCGTAGCAAATATTGACTGCCACTTCCTGACCGGCGATGGCAAACGATGGTTGAACCAGTGCGCCGCGGTTGAAGTCGCCCATCGGGATCTGCATGAGGTCAACAAACCAGCGAAATCCCCAGGGGATAAACTCACCAAAGGGCACCAGGTGGTGTTTGTCGTAGCGTTGAGAGGTAGTGCCTGCAAGGATAGTGCCAAGAGTCGTCTCGGCATTTAAGCCGATCACACTGTTGGTGTATTTGTGATGGGTGGCGTCATAGAGGGCTGCCCCCATGAGGATTGTGCTGCCCTGTCGAGCGGCAAGATTGCGCCATGCTTGCCAGACAGCCGGATCAACCTGATGCTGAAAAACAGCCAGTGCGGTCTCGGGGAGCAAGATGATTTGTGGCGTCAGTCCGCCCGCAGGGACCGGCGCTCCAGCCAGTTTGAGGTGCTCAGCGATATTGGCCATGATCTGGTTGGGTGCGAATTTCATTCCCTGATCGACATTGCCCTGTACGAGCCGCACCACGATGGGGATGCCCGCAGGCGTGCTCCATTGCAAGAGACCGAGCACACCGCCCGCCAGTAATAGAAGCACTGCAATCGCGCCGGGCAGTGCTCGCGTGGGTTGACTCCGTGGGGCTTGATGCGTTGCAACTGAAACTACTTCATCTGACGATGTACCTGAATTTGTATCTGTATTCGTATCTTTGGCTGTATATGAAGTTGAGGTTGAAGTTGAAGTTGAAGTTGAAGTTGAAGTTGAAGTTGAAGTTGAAGTTGAAGTTGAAGCGGGACTGGCTGTGATATCGATTCCATGATGCAGATTGTCTCCAATCAAGCCTGCAATCGCTGCCGCTGTAAAAGCCGTGATAAAGGTCACGCCGTATACGCCAAGCAGTGCCGACCAGTTGGCGAACCAGCTGTCCATGTGTGCGTAGCCTGTGTTGAGCCAGGGGAATCCAGTAAACAGTGTGGCACGTAGCCATTCAGTGATTGTCCAGGCTGATGCCCAGACGAGCGCAGCTAAAAGAGGCGCTTGATGGAATTTGATTCCTGAAGAACATCCCTTGTAGCGTGTGCGATAGGCGATCCAGGCCGCCAGGCTTGCAAACAGGGCGAGATAGGAGGCGAGTCCTGCTAGGGCGAGAATCGCCAGAGGCAGGGGAATAAAGCCATAGGTATGCATGCTGATGGTTAGCCAATACAGTCCAACCATAAAGTGTGCAAGCGCAAAGAGCCAGGCACGACCTGCTGCGAAGCGTGAATTGGGGCTGTGCCAGATTGCATAAATGAGCCAAGCCATGGTGGCGAGCTGCAAGGGACTGAGTGCCCAGGCCGGGAAGGGGACTGGCGCAAAGCTCAGGGCATGCAGGGCACCTGCCAGCAATAGTCCGAGCCTGAGGCGCCACTCTGTCCAGCTCGCATGGAGCATGCGGGCATTCAAGGCGCGCAGACAGAGGATCCGGATATTCACCGCGTCGGAGTCGGCCGTGCGTGTTCGGCCGCAGACTGGAGCTCGGATTGCGATCGGCGTTTCACGCGTAACCACAACGCACGGCGGCTGTCGGCACGCATGACCTCTATTTGCAGATCATCAAAGTGGGAAATGTCACCCCGCTTAGGGATGCGGCCTAGCTCATGCGCCAGCCAACCGCCCACTGTGTCGTAGTCACCTTCGGGCAAACTGGTTTTGATAATTTCATTGAATGCATCAATTTCAGTTGTCGCCAGGACGCGCCAGGTTTTCAGGCCATCCGCAAAAATAGTTTTTTCACCGTCCACATCGTATTCGTCTTCAATGGCGCCGACGATCTGCTCGAGTACGTCTTCGAGTGTCACGAGCCCAGTAATGCCACCATGCTCGTCGATGACGACTGCAATATGGTTGCGATTGCTGCGGAATTCTTGCAGCAGAATATTGAGCCGTTTGGTCTCTGGAATAAAGACAACAGGGCGAATCAGATCGCGCAATGTGAGCGAGGGGGTGACCATATGACGCAGTAGGTCTTTGGTAATCACCACACCGATGATGTTCTCGCGCGAGCCCTCAAAAACCGGAAATCTGGAATGCGCGTCTTCGATGATCTGGGGCAAGAGCGTCTCGAGTGATGCGCTTGCATCGAGCAGATCCATCCGTGAACGTGGCACCATGACATCCTCAGCCGTTTGCTCGGATACGGCCAGCGCACCCTTGAGCATGGAGTAGGAGTCTGCATCGATAAGTTCGCGACTACGCGCGGCATCGAGCACGGCCTTGATGCCTTCTCGATCTTCTGGTTCGTGACGAACCAGCGACAGGATGCGATCTAGCAGTGAGTGACGGGGGCGTGCGGGCTTTGCCGAGGTGTGGGGTGTTTCGGCAGCAGGATATGGATCTGACATTGTCCAAGGACAGAGTTTTGGAACAACTAGGATAACCCGAAAGAGGTATCGCGGGATGGAATTCAGGGAAGAATATAGGGATCCGTGATCTGGAGCTGTGCCAGCATAGCGGTTTCGAGGGCTTCCATGTGCTTGGCTTCGCGTGCCTTGATATGGTCATAGCCCAAGGCATGGAGTGTTCCATGGATGGTCAGGTGAGCAGCATGATCAAGGATATTTTTGTGTTGTTTACGTGCTTCGCGGCTGAGCACCGGGATACAAATGACAATGTCACCCGAAGCAGTACCGTCAGGCGTGACACCATACTCAAAGGTCAATACGTTGGTGGCGTAGTCTTTGTGACGGTAGCTGGCATTGAGTGTGCGACCCTCCGCTGCACCGACGAGTCTAACGCCTAGGTGCATGCGTTCGAACGCGACCCGCCCATCGGCATGCGCCGCACAGATGGCTCGCATGACCCAGCGCCTGATCCTCCAGCGGGGCAGACGCTTTTCTTGCACCCCATACTGAACAGACAGCGAGAGCTCAGGTTGGGTCTTGTTCAGCTTGCTCATAGGCATCCACAATGCGCGCAACCAGCGGATGACGAACCACGTCACGACTGGTAAATTTAGTCACGGCGATCCCTTTGACGTCTTCGAGCACTTTCACCGCATGGGCCAGGCCGCTTTTGTGTCCTTTGGGTAAATCCACTTGTGAGGGGTCACCGGTAATGACGGCTTTGCTGCCAAACCCGATACGGGTCAGGAACATTTTCATCTGCTCGGGCGTCGTATTCTGGGCTTCATCCAGAATCACAAATGCATGATTCAGTGTGCGTCCGCGCATGTAGGCGAGTGGAGCAATTTCGATGGTCTGCTTTTCAAATAGGCGCTGCACGCGCTCAAAACCCATCAGGTCGTAGAGCGCGTCGTACAGAGGCCGTAAATAGGGATCGACCTTTTGAGCGAGATCGCCTGGCAGAAACCCTAACCGTTCGCCGGCTTCGACCGCAGGGCGAGTCAGTATCAGGCGTTGCACGGTATCGCGCTCCATCGCGTCAATCGCACAGGCGACCGCGAGCCAGGTTTTGCCCGTACCGGCGGGCCCGACTCCAAACGTGATGTCATGCTTGAGAATGTTGTTCAGGTAATCGCGCTGTCGAGGTGTGCGTGGCCGCAAGTCGCTGCGTCGCGTGCGTAAGGCGATCTGGCCACTCTCATCATCAAGGGGTGGAAAATCCGTCGGATCAAACGTCTGTATCGAGGGTGAATGCGTGCGTCCCACACCGATTTCGACCAGACTCAGCTGGACGTCGTCGATCGATAGTGGACGTTGGGATGCCATGTTGTGCAAGGCGAACAGCATCTTGCTGGCGGCCTCGGCATGTGCGCCATGCAGCGTAAATTTATTGCCATGTCGTGAGATTTCGAGGTCCAGCCCATCCGCGATTTGCCTGATGTTTTCATCGAGTGGACCACAGAGATTAGCCAGTTGCTGATTGTTGCCCTCAAGATTGAGTTTGACGGGCATCGGACGATTGCGCGCGGATGATTTTGCGGGTGATCGGCTCATAGCGTGCTGTTGCCTGTGTTATCAGAGGATGTGTGGCTCGCAACGATTGCGCGAAAGGTATTGGTCATGGCTTCGGTGATCACCACATCCACCATCTGGCCGATTAATCGCGGGTGACCAGGGAAATTCACAATCCGGTTGTTTTCGGTACGACCGCTGAGTTCGTTGCTGTCGCGTGTCGAGGTGCCTTCGACCAGAATGCGCTGGGTCGAACCCACCATGCCCTGCGCAATCGCATTTGCCTGCTCATTGATACGGGCCTGCAATCTGTGCAGGCGAGCGAGTTTGACCGTGGCAGGTGTGTCGTCGGTGAGGTCTGCTGCGGGTGTGCCCGGTCTGCGTGAGTAGACAAAGGAATAGGACATGTCAAACCCGATTTCGTCGATCAGCGTCATCGTTTTTTCGAAGTCTTCTTCGGTTTCGCCAGGAAAGCCGACGATAAAGTCTGAGGATACCGTCAGTCCTGGGCGCGCGGCGCGCAGCTTGCGAATGATGGACTTGAATTCAATTGCGGTATAGCCACGTTTCATAGCCGCGAGCACACGATCGCTACCGGCCTGGACGGGCAGGTGGATGAACGACACAAGTTTAGGCAGGCGGGCAAAGGCATCCGCCATGCGCGAGGTCATTTCTTTAGGGTGAGAGGTGGTAAAGCGAATACGTTCAATACCGGGAATTTCGTGGACGTACTCAAGCAAGGTTGCGAAATCTGCAATCTCGGTGCTGTCTGCCATCGTGCCACGGTAGGCATTGACGTTTTGACCAAGCAGGTTGACTTCTTTGACCCCCTGGTCAGCCAGGTCGGCGACTTCGGTGAGCACGTCTTCAAAGGGACGTGAGATTTCTTCGCCCCGGGTATAGGGCACCACACAGAAACTGCAATACTTGCTGCAGCCTTCCATGATGGATACGAAGGCTGATGGTCCTTCTACGCGAGGAGGAGGTAGGGCATCAAACTTTTCGATTTCGGGAAAGCTGATGTCAACCTGCGAACGTCCCTGGGATTTACGGCGTGCGATGAGCTCGGGTAACCGATGCAAGGTCTGCGGGCCAAACACAATATCAACATAGGGCGCACGATCGACGATTGCTGCACCTTCCTGGCTGGCGACGCAGCCGCCCACACCAATTACGAGATTGGGGTTGAGTTTTTTAAGGTGTTTGACGCGCCCGAGATCAGAAAAAACTTTTTCTTGCGCTTTTTCGCGCACAGAACAGGTGTTGAACAGGATGACGTCTGCATCTTCGGGGGTCTGCGTGATCACCGCACCATGTTCCTGACCCAGGACATCGAGCATTTTGTCTGAGTCGTATTCGTTCATCTGACAACCAAAGGTGCGGATGAAAACTTTTTTAGGAGCGATAGGGGTGCCAGTGACGGGTGTTTCTGCAGGAATTATGGGTATGATTTTTTGCATGATGGAGCCGAGGCGGGTGTTCATCCCGTGGGCAGTAAGAGGAATATTTGATTTTACCTCTTACTGCACCAAGCTCCAGCAGCAAGGCCTATCCTTGGTAACGGCAACGTTTACTCTTCGTAGACTTCTTCGATGGTGTCTGCTTTCTTTGGCGGTTTGATCAGGTCTTCGCGTTTGACGCCCAGCCACATGGCAATCGCAGCAGCGACAAATACAGAAGAATAAATACCAAACCAGATACCAATGGTCAGTGCCAGCGCAAAATAATGCAGGGTAGGACCACCGAAAATCAGCATTGCCATCACCATCATCTGCGTCGACCCGTGTGTGATGATGGTGCGTGAAATAGTTTGTGTGATGGCACCGTTAATCACCTCGACCACTGAGGCATTACGCTCTTTACGGAAATTCTCGCGAATCCGGTCCATGATCACGACCGACTCGTTGACGGAGTAACCAAGCACCGCCAGGACGCCCGCCAGCACCGACAGAGAAAACTCCCAGCCAAAGAAAGCAAAAAATCCGAGAATAATCACAACGTCGTGCAGGTTGGCCAGCACGCCTGCAACTGCGAATTTCCACTCAAACCTGATGGCCAGATAGACCACGATTCCAATCACCACAAAGAGCAGGGCAAGCAGGCCGTTTTCAACCAGTTCACGTCCAACCTGCGGGCCGACAAACTCAACTCGTCGCAGTTCTACAGTTGAATCGGCAGCTTTCAGTGCCTTCATGACGGTATCGCTTTGCGCTGCAGAGCTTTGCCCTGGAGCAAGTGGCAATCTGATCATGACATCGCGCGAGGTTCCGAAATTTTGAACCTGATAGTCGGTGTAGCCCAGACCAGATACCACGGTACGGACCTGATCGAGCGGTGCTGACTGGGTGTAGTTGACTTCCATGACCGTGCCACCCGTGAATTCAATCGACAGGTGAAAGCCATTCGTCACGATAAAAAATACGGCGGCGATGAAGGTCAGAAAGCTGATGACGTTCAATACCAGCGCATGGCGCATGAAAGGAATAGTGCGCCCGATTCGGAAAAATTCCATGATCCGTATGTGTTCCGGTAAATAGCGGGCAGGCTAGAGAAGCCTGCCACGCATGAAGTTTTAGTCTTTAGGTTTCCAGACCGTGCCAATCGAAATCGATTGCAGTTTTTTCTTGCGGCCGTACCAGAGATTTGCCAGCGCACGTACACCGACCACAGATGAGAACATCGAGGTCAGAATGCCCAGGCAATGTACGACGGCAAAGCCGCGTATGGCACCCGAGCCGAACGTGAGCAACACTACACCAACAATCAGTGTCGTGAGGTTTGAGTCGAGAATGGTGCCCCAGGCACGATCAAACCCAAGTGCGATGGCTTGCTGGGGCGCTTCGCCATTGCGCAACTCTTCGCGAATTCGTTCGTTAATCAGTACGTTGGCGTCAATGGCCATGCCCAGTGTCAACGCGATCGCTGCAATACCCGGGAGCGTGAGCGTTGCTTGCAGCATGGAAAGAATCGCCAGCAGCAGCAAGACGTTGAGCGCCAGGCCCAGCGTGGAGAACACCCCAAAGAGCTGGTAGTAGACCAGCATGAAGATTGCAATGGCAACAAAACCATACAGGGTTGAGTTAAAGCCCTTGGCAATGTTGTCAGCGCCCAGGCTGGGCCCGATGGTACGTTCTTCGATGATTTCCATGGGGGCAGCGAGTGAGCCGGCACGCAACAGCAGTGCTGTATCTGCGGCTTCTTCTGCACTCATGCTGCCTGAAATCTGGACCTGACCACCAGGGATTTCTCCACGGATGACAGGTGCTGTGACGACTTCGCCTCGACCTTTTTCGAACAGCAGGATCGCCATACGCTTGCCGACGTTATCACGGGTGATATCGCGGAAGATGCGTGCGCCTTTTGAATCGAGAGTCAGGTGCACGGCAGCTTGCTGTGACTGATTGTCACGTCCGGCCTGGGCATCCTGGAGGTTTTCACCGGTCAAGATGACCTGACGACGCACCAGCAGCGGACGTCCATCCCGGTCCACATAGCGCTCGAGACCGAAGGGGACTGTCCCTGCAGCCAGTGCGCTTGAGGCAGCAGGCGAGTCATCCACCATACGAATTTCGAGTGTGGCAGTACGTCCAAGAATGTCCTTGGCTTTTGCCACGTCTTGCACGCCTGGCAATTGGACCACGATCCGGTCAGTACCTTGTTGCTGGATCACAGGTTCGGCCACACCGAGCTCGTTGATCCGGTTATGCAAGGTTGTGATGTTTTGTTTAAGTGCGTTAGTTTGCACCGCAGTCGTGGCAGCCTGGCTTAACGTACCGATCACTTGCAGTTTAGTGCCCTCTGCGCGCTCGGTGAGCTGCAGGTCAGGGTTGCGGGTGCGCATCGTTGATACAGCACGATCGCGGTTGGCTTCGCTGGAAAAGGACACGACGACGGACATGCCGTTGCGGTCAATGCCGGTATTCTCAATGCGCTGGTCGCGTAAGGTCGCCCGCAGATCGGTCACCAGCGAGTCGTACCGTGCGGTTAGGGCGCCCTGCATGTCAACTTGAAGCAGAAAATGCACGCCGCCGCGCAAATCCAGTCCAAGATACATGGGGTGTGCACCGAGCGCACTCAGCCAGCCTGGAGACGCAGGCAGCAAATTCAGTGCAACCGTATAAGTGGCATCGGAGGCGTTGGGATTGAGTGATTTTTCGAGCAGATCGCGGGCCGTGATCTGCACATCTGTATTGGCAAAACGTACGCGTACTGTGCCAACCGGGCCATTTTGTTCAAATGACGCACCTGTGTAGGCGATGCTGGCCTGGCGCAGGATGCCTTCGACACGTTCGAGCGTACCCGCATTGATCTTGAGGGTGGCTTTAGCGCTTGAAACCTGGACCGCAGGCGATTCGCCATACAGGTTGGGCAGGGTATAGAGCAGGCCGATCACAACCGCGACCAGCACCGTCAGGTATTTCCAAATGGGATAGCGGTTCATTGCCGACGGATAAAAAAAGGATTAGGCCCTGCCACACAATATGACAGGGCAATGCCGGAAAGGCTTACAGCGCTTTGATGGTGCCCTTGGGCAATACAGCTGAAACCGATGATTTCTGCATGACGACTTCAACAGGCTTGTCTGCGAGTTCTGAAATTTCGATTGTGACGTAGGTGTCGTTGACTTTGCTGACTTTACCCAGCAGGCCGCCGGCGCTGATGACTTCGTCGCCTTTGGCGAGTGCAGCGATCAGAGCCTTGTGTTCTTTCTGGCGCTTCATCTGTGGACGAATCATCAGGAAGTACAAAACTACGAACATTAAAACGATAGGGGCCATTCCCATCAACGAACTGGCGGTATCGCCGGCCTGAGCCAGCACGATGCCGGTAATTGCTTGAGCAGACATTAAGGTCTCCTTTGTGAAATTTGATTAGCCAGCTATTGTACCGATTTGGTGGAGCGATCGAGTGCAAACTGTTTTCGCCAGGCCTCAAATGTACCGGAGCCGATGGCTTCGCGCATTTCAGACATGATCGTGAGGTAGAAATGCAGGTTGTGCAGTGTGTTGAGCCGGGCACCGGTGATTTCGTTGGCACGTTGCAAATGATGCAGATACGAAAGTGAAAATGTTTTGCAGGTGTGGCAGCTGCACGAAGGATCAAGCGGCCGTGTGTCGTCGCGATACTTGGCATTGCGGATCTTGACGTCCCCAAAGCGTGTAAAGAGCCAGCCGTTACGTGCATTACGGGTTGGCATGACGCAATCAAACATGTCGATGCCGCTCGCGACACCCTGAACCAGGTCTTCGGGCGTGCCAACGCCCATCAGGTAGCGTGGCGCCAGCTCAGGCAGGCGAGGGGCGACATGGTCGAGGATGCGCAGCATGTCCGCTTTGGGTTCTCCCACCGACAGGCCACCAATGGCGTACCCATGAAATCCGATGTCTTTGAGTCCCGCGAGTGATTCATCTCGCAGGGATTCAAACATTCCGCCTTGGACAATGCCGAACAAGGCATTGGGATTGCCCAGCGCATCAAAGGATTCACGCGAACGACGTGCCCAGCGCAGCGACATGCGCATCGATCGGGCCGCTTCATCCGTGGTGGCGGGGCGATCATTAATCATGTAGGGCGTGCACTCATCGAACACCATCGCGATATCGGAATTGAGAGCTGTCTGGATACGCATGGATTCTTCGGGAGTCAGGAACAGCCTGGCGCCGTCAATCGGCGAGGCAAATTTCACGCCTTCTTCAGTAATCTTGCGCATCCCCTGCAAGCTAAATACCTGGAAGCCACCGGAATCAGTCAGGATCGGTTTATGCCACTGCATAAAGCCATGCAGGCCGCCATGCTTGGCAATCACCTCTGTCCCGGGTCTTAACCAGAGGTGAAAAGTATTGCCCAGCACAATCTGGGCGCCGACCTCGTCGAGTTCGTGGGGCATCATGGCTTTGACCGTGCCATAGGTGCCGACTGGCATAAAGATGGGTGTTTCGACGACGCCGTGATTCAGGGTCATTCGGGCACGACGTGCCTGCCCCTCGGTTGCAAGCAACTCGAATTTCAGCCCATTGTTCAAAGGTGTGGGTGTTGCGCCAATGGGCGATTCAGTAGTTTGGGTCACAGTGTGCGATTCCGTTCAAGAAACATGGCGTCTCCATAACTGAAGAAACGGTATTGCTGGGCAATCGCATGGGCATAAGCTGCCTGCATGGTGCTCAGACCAATCATGGCTGCCACCAGCATCAATAAAGTGGATTGTGGAAGATGAAAATTAGTGACCATTGCGTCGACCACCTGATATTGATATCCGGGCGTAATGAACAGTCGCGTGTCGCCGGACTGTGGGGCGAGCACGAATGAGTCTGTGGGACTGGTTTGCGCGGCTTGCTGTGCTTTGGCTGCGGATTCAAGGGCACGCACACTCGTAGTGCCCACTGCAATTACCCGGCCGCCCTGAGCGCGTGCACGTGCAATCGCTTCTGTGGTCTGCGGAGGTACGGTGTACCACTCGGCGTGCATGATGTGCTCTGAGAGTTGCTCCACACGCACCGGCTGAAACGTCCCGGCGCCGACATGCAGTGTCACAAACGCGCGTGCGATGCCCTGCTGTTCGAGCTGCCCCAGCATCTCCTGGTCGAAATGCAAACCGGCTGTCGGTGCCGCAACCGCCCCGGGTGCCCGCGCATAAACGGTCTGGTAGCGCTGGTCATCCTGCGCATCGGGGGTATGAGTAATGTAGGGTGGCAATGGCATGGCCCCGTACTGCTCCAGAATCTCTAGAACCGGCGATTCGAATTGCAGGATGAACAGATCCTCGGCTCGACCAAGTACTGAGACATCGACAGACTCCGCCAGTCGCAGTGAGCTGCCTGCGGTGGGCGATTTGCTTGAGCGGATATGTGCCAGTGCCTGATTGTCTGAGATTACGCGCTCTATCAGCACCTCGACTTTGCCTCCTGTTGCTTTATGGCCGAATAAGCGAGCCTTGATGACACGCGTGTCATTGAACACCAGCAGGTCGTGTGGCCGCAGTAACGATGGCAAATCCACAAAATTCCGATCAAACATGTCACCCACTGCATCGACATGGAGCAAACGGCTGGCTCGGCGCGTCGCGGCCGGCGCTTGGGCGATGAGCTCAGACGGGAGGTGGTAATCGAAGTCTGCGACGGTGAGGGGTTGGGGCACGGTGATTGTTCAAAAAATAATGGTTTGGAGCGCTGTCCCAGGCGATTCAGGCTTGGGCATTTCTTCTCAAGAGCGAGCATTTTAAGCTTGCCGCCAGACTTTTTTGTATGCTGTCAGCTTAATCAGGTAAATAGGTGATCGCATGGGCGGGATGATGGTACTGGGTTTGAAGCGTTTGGGACAGTTCGCGTGGCTATGTGGGCTGTTGACACTGGCGATGGGAACCGCGGCGGCTCAGGGGCAACAAGCCTTGCCTGCGGATCTGGCCCGTGCCTGGGCGCAGACCAAGCTGCCAGAGTCTGCGCTGTCGGTGGTTGTCCAGGAAGTCAGTGGCCCAAGATTGTTTGCCGTGCATCCGGAGCAGCCTCGTAATCCTGCTTCGGTCATGAAGCTTGTCACCACTTATGCGGCAATTTCCAAACTTGGTCCGAATTATGTCTGGAATACGGACTTTTTGATTGGGTCGGGCTCTCGGATCAGTGATCAGGGGGTGCTATCGGGTCCGCTGTATCTGAAGGCGGGGGGCGACCCAGTGCTACTGGTGCAGGATCTGTGGAGATTGATGCGCGACATGCGCTTGCGTGGCGTGCGAGAGGTCTCGGACATTGTTGTAGATCGCTCGATTTTTGGGGAGGTCACAATTGACCCTTCAACCTTTGACGGCGCGGCTGACCGGCCTTATAACGCGAGTCCTGATGCTTTTATGGTGGGCTTTGGTGCCCTGCGTCTGGTCTTTACGCCGGACCCAGTGACGCGCACATGGAAATCCTTTATTGATCCGCCTATTCCCGGCGTGCAGATCGAAGGCAATATTGAGTGGAGTGACGCAAAATGCCCAGGCTCACCCGCGATTTCCACCGATACAACCATGGTCGACGGTACCGTGCGTTTCCGTGTTTCAGGGCGTGCCGCGGGATCCTGTGGTGAGTTTGATGTGTTCAGACTGGCCTTTTCGCAAGAGGAATTTGGCGCCAAGCTGCTCAAAAGCATGTGGCAAGAAGTTGGCGGGACGCTGACAGGTGTGGTGCGCAATGGTGTGATTCCTGCCAATGCCATCGCGATTGCGTCACACCAGTCGCCCCCTTTGTCGGAGGTCATCCGGCTGATTAATAAACGTAGCAACAACGTCATGACGCGGGTGCTCCTGTTGACGCTGGGCGCCGAGGCCGGTCGCAGGCCTGCGTCGGTCGCCAGTAGCGTGGAAGTGGCGCGTGAAATCCTGGCCCGCCAGGGACTGCCGATGACGGGTCTGGTGCTGGATAATGGATCTGGTCTGTCACGTGTTGGGGTCGTATCGGCAGATAGCCTGTCGCAGCTCCTGCAGAAAGCATGGCTTTCGCCGGTGATGCCGGAGTTCGTGTCGTCCTTATCGATTCTCGGCATAGATGGCACGTCGCGCAATCGGCTACGCGACGCTTCGACACGGTCTCAGGCACATCTGAAAACAGGTTCTTTGCGCGATGTGCGCTCTGTTGCCGGATATGTCTGGGGAATCAGCGGCAAAAGGTATATCGTGGTGAGTATGGTGAATCATGATCGCGCCTATGATGCACGCCCGTTCGAAAATGCACTGATTACCTGGTTGACGACACAATGAAAAATTTGATGAGCAAGTCTCTGCAGTACTGGATCATGTTGTCGCTGCTATCTGTAGCAGGGGCGGCACGTGCAGATATGTGCGGCGCACGTTTTTTTCATGATGGTGGTGAAATTGAGATTTCAGGCTCGGGCATTCTATCTGTGAACGCACGTATGGCGTTTAGCAAAGTCAAAAAGACAACAGCCGAAAACTGTCAGGCTCAAGTTCAGGGGTTTGCAAACTATGCGTTGATGGGACTGATCTCGGGCTCCAATGATTTGGATCATCTGATGCTGATTCAGGGCACACAGACCAGTCTGTCCAAGCCACAGCCCGGTAAGCCTGCTGAAAAAGCGAATTTCGATATGCGGTTGCTCGGTATCTTTGGCTACGGCTCTCCAATCACTGCGGTCGGACAGAAATTCCCAGCACAATCTTTCCGTTTGAATCTGGGAGATCCAAGCCAGGCGACAACACCCTTGACCGTCCGGATGGGCGAAAAAACAGTTGGTGCGCGAAAATCGATTCAAACAGCGCTGGGTCAACAGTCCTGCTGGCCCGTGCATTACGCTCGCAGCACTGACGCGACGGTTGCAAACGTGCGCGGTTTGACGATCCCTGTCCCACAAATTCAGTCTCAGATCACTGACTGGTTTTGTCCCCAGGCAAATCTGGTGATGAAACAGGAAATTGAATATTCAGGTCAGCGAGGTGTCATTGAAGTGAAAGCTGTGAAATGAGGCTGTCAAATGACGCTTAGCCTGCTATGATGAATTCACGCTATCTTCTGGAGAATGTCATGAAACATCAGGATTCGAGTGTTCAGGAAGAATCTTCCATGCAGGAGAAACTTATGTCCAGCATCAAGGTCAGTCTCAATGATGCAGAGGCGCTGCTGCGCGAAGCGGCAAATGCAACGGGTGATCGTGCTGTTGAATTGCGCGAGCAGGCGATGACATCACTGCGTCAGTCCCGCGAAGCCCTTTACGATGCGCAGGATGCGGTGTTGGCACAAGGTCGGCGTGCGGCACGTGTAACCGATGAGTACGTACACGACAATCCATGGCAAGCAGCAGGCATCGCCGGCGTTGCTGGTTTGTTGATTGGCTTACTCTTGACTCGACGTTAGGTCTCGATGAGTATTAAAAAAACGCTTGCGGGTGCGGCGGGTGACATTGTTGCCATGGTTCGTACGCGGATCGAGTTGTTCGGGCTTGAGTTAAATGTTGAGACCTCTCGACTGTTTGGCATGCTCGGCCTGGCTTGTGCGGCACTATTCTGCGCGGTGCTGTCCGTAGCTGTTTTTTCCTTTTTGATTGTGGCTTATTTTTGGGATACTCCTCAGCGTCTGATCGCAATCGGGCTCCTTGGGCTAGTTTATGGAGTCTTAGGTGCCGGGCTGCTTGCCAGATTATGCCAACAGTTAAAGTCGGCCTCCAAACCGTTTGAGGCGACGTTGCAGGAGTTGAATCGCGACATTCAAATGCTTGCGATCCTCAAGCAAAGCGCCATGTCACACGAAGAGTCGCCACGAAATGACGCCGTGGTGCCCGACGCAGACGACAGGAATCGTCTATGACTGCAAAGAACTCAAAGAAGTTTGATCGTGCTGTTCGCATCGAGGTCCTGCGCGCGCGTGCGGCCATCGAACGTGAATCGCTGGTCCAGCATGTCAATACCTTTACCGACGAAATCAATCCATTGAGCTGGCTGACACGGATGACACGTTCGGGTCGTCGGAGCTGGTTCAAACAAACGCTTGATTTTCTCAGTCACTACCCCTTTGTGACCTCCGCGCTGTCATCAATGTTGCTGCGCAAGTCCTCGCGTGTGGCGCAAGGCGGTGGTGTTGCACTAGTGGTGCTGCAGGCGGTGCTTGCACAGCAGGAGCGCGACCGGACCCCCGGTTTGTAATTTCATCGGGTTTGCGCGTGTTATTTCACTCATCCATACCGGCTCGTCGTTTTGCTTTGCTGCTCGCAACTGCATGCTTGCTGGTTGTCATAGACCTGATTGCGTTAAAGTCCGGTGCGGTTGCTGTCTCCTGGCGAGAGTTCTTTAGTCTGCTTTTTCAATCCGCTGACGCGGATGCGTTCCAGCGCTCCATTGTGTTTCAGTTGCGCATGCCACGTCTTGTCTTTGCAATGATTGTTGGTGCAGCGTTGGCGGTCAGCGGGACAGCGATGCAGGCTTTATTTCGAAACCCGCTTGCAGAACCTGGTTTGATTGGATTGTCTGCAGGCGCGGCGCTTGGTGCAGTGTTGGTGCTCATGCTCGGGTTTGGGAGTTTGATAATCACAGGTCTGGCGGGTTTTTTGGGCGCGTTGCTCGCCACGCTGATCGCCTACATTCTGGGCAGAAAATATCCCGGTGCCGCAGGGTTGTTGCTGGCAGGCATTGCCATCAATGCGAGTGCGATGAGTCTGGTCAGTCTCATGATTACCTTCGCCTCGGATGCCCAATTACGTAGTTTTGTTTTCTGGTCAATGGGGAGCCTGACGCGGGCAAACTGGACAAGTGTGATGCTGCTTTTGCCTTGGACGGTATTCTGGTCCACCATCATCTGCTTGAGGTGGCGTGTGCTCAATGCGCTCTTGCTCGGTGAACGCGAAGCGCATCATCTCGGGTTTGATCTCAAGCGTACACGTAAAACTATGATCCTGTCCGTTGCAATGCTGGTAGGTCCGCTAGTTGCGGTCACGGGAGGGGTGGCCTTTGTGGGCCTGATCGTGCCGCATATGCTGCGGATGCGTGTTGGGGCGGATCACAGGCTACTGTTACCCCTGTCGTGCCTGGTCGGGGCCATCACCCTGGTGCTGGCCGACTGGCTCGCCAGAGTGGTTATCGTGCCGGCAGAGCTTCCTGTCGGCGTGATAACCAGTCTGGTAGGTGGTCCGTTTTTCCTGTGGCTGCTGACGCGCAACCCACGCGTCTCACAGGCCTGACGACGAGCCTCGCCCCTACAGGCCCAGCTCACTCCACATGGCGTCAACACGCTGTTTGGTGACGGAATTCATATGAATCGGTTTTCCCCATTCTCGTTGTGTTTCACCTGGCCATTTATTGGTTGCATCCATGCCCATCTTTCCACCTAGCCCGGATACTGGTGAGGCAAAGTCCAAGTAATCAATCGGGGTGTTTTCCACGAGTAGTGTGTCCCGTACAGGATCCATGCGGGTTGTCATCGCCCAGATGACTTCTTTCCAGTCTCGAGGATTGATGTCGTGATCCACCACGACGATGAATTTGGTGTACATGAATTGACGCAAAATGCTCCAGAGCCCAAACATCACACGCTTGGAATGTCCCGGGTATTGTTTGCGAATCGACACTACGGCCAGTCGGTAGCTGCAGCCTTCGGGAGGCAGGTAAAAGTCGACAATCTCGGGGAGCTGGCGCTTGAGCAAGGGAACAAATACTTCATTCAGGGCCACGCCCAGAACGGCAGGCTCATCAGGTGGTTTGCCTGTATAGGTTGAATGGTAAATAGGATTGCGGCGCATCGTAATGCGATCGACAGTAAAGACCGGGAACCAGTCTTGTTCGTTGTAGTAGCCGGTATGGTCGCCGTAGGGGCCTTCCAGGGCAAGTTCATAGTCCGAGGCCGGGGGCGGGTTGACACCAGCGGGCACTGTAGGTCGAATCGCCCTGGGGTCACTGCTTGGGAGCAAGTGGCCTTCGAGGACGATTTCGGCTGTTGCAGGAACCGACAGATTGCTACCCAGTGCGCTGGTCACCTCAGTTCGAGCGCCTCGCAGCAAGCCTGCAAACTGGTACTCAGATAAGGAGTCGGGTACCGGCGTGACGGCCCCGAGCGTCGTTGCTGGATCGGCACCTAGTGCCACGGCGATGGGAAAGGGTGTGCCTGGATGGGCAAGTGCGTGATCGCGAAAGTCTAATGCGCCACCCCTGTGGGATAACCAACGCATGATCAGTTTGTTGCGACCAAGGACTTGCTGTCGGTAAATCCCAAGGTTTTGTCTGCGTGCGTTGGGTCCGCGGGTGATGACAAGTCCCCAGGTGAGTAAGGGGGCGACATCCTCGGGCCAGCAAGTTTGAATTGGAAGTTTGGCCAGATCGACATCATCGCCTTCCCAAACGACTTCCTGGCACGCGGCACCGCGCACATTTTTAGGACTCATGTCCCAGAGTGCAGCCTTGAGCATGGAGACTTTGGCCAGTGCATCTCGAAATCCTTTTGGCGGTTCGGGTTCGCGTAAAGAAGCAAGCAACTCGCCAATGTCTCTCAAGGCTGCCGTATTTTGTGCACCCATGCCCTGGGCGACGCGGGTCGGAGTCCCAAACAGGTTGGTGAGGACAGGCATGGTAACAATTTGCCCTCGGCTCGTCGCTTTTTCGAACAGCAAGGCTGGACCTTCTGCCTTGAGCACGCGGTCAGAAATCTCGGTCATTTCGAGTTCGGTGGCCACGGGATGGGTGATCCGTTTGAGGTCACCCGAGCGTTCGAGTTGGCCGATGAAATCTCTTAAGTCTTTGTATTTCAAGCTATTGACTCGCTAAAACGGTTACATTTGCAGGGATGAATGGAAGGTTAACATCCGCGTCCTCACGTTTGGTCGGGAGGCACTGATGCCAGTTTCATCGGCAATCACCCTGTTTCGTCACATTGTTGACGGTCTGTACCGCAATATGTCCGAGTTCGTTCGCACCTGTGCGATCTATCTTGGCATTGCGGTATTGGTCGCTGCGGTGATGGTATTCAGTATGCCTGGCCTGCGCGCACAGGCACTGCAAATGCATGCTGCATTGCTTTATGCCCTGGCACCTGATGCCTATGGCCCACCGCCTTCCGCTATTACGCAGGGACCGATTGCTCCGATTGTGGGTGCGATTTCGCTGGAGGCGATTCCGGGTGACCTGCTACCTGAACCCGTTGCTTCGAGCAGGAGAGCGCGTGCGCCTGCTGAGCCATTAGCCTCTGAGTCGAGTGCAGCCACAAGCTCTTCACAACCAATCGTCGCGCCTGCTGGCACGACGATTGCGCTGGCCAAAGCGGCAGAGCCAGGCAACGCTGTGCCGACTGAAACGTCTTCGCAGATTATGTCGCGCATGGGTGTGGGGCCGAGTCAGCAGGATGCCTTGATTAAATATATTTCCCGTAAGTACCTGATCGCAATTGATGCCTCGGCAATGTTCGTGGATACCGCCTTTATAGTGGGGTCGGAACTGCACGTCGATCCACTGCTCCTGCTCTCTGTGATTGCGACGGAGTCGCGTTTTAATCCTTATGCGGGCAGTCAGGCAGGTGGGCCCACCGGTTTGATGCAAGTCGTTATAAGCGTGCACCGTAACAAGTTCGCTAAGTTTGGCAGGGCCGATGCGATGGCGTTTAACCCCGTTGCCAATGTGCGGGTGGGCGGTCTGATTCTGGCTGATTGCATCAGTCGGCGTGCGACCCTGCAACAAGGATTGTTGTGCTACTGCGGTGCCGCGAGCGTCACCACGGACGGTGGTTATACCGAAAGGGTGCTGGCCGAGCGCCGTCGCCTGGCGCTCGCAGGTTCTATCAAGTTAAAAGACTAGTTTTATTGGGTGCGCGCACGATCAAGCGCAAAGCCTAACTCTGGTGAAGATAGGTTTTCATCCGTTGAACAGCTTCTTCGAGGCGATCCAGGCCGGTGGTGTAGGCAAAGCGCATCGTGTGTGCGGCATGCGCGGGTCCGAAATCAAGTCCTGGAACAGCTGCTACGCGTGCCCCATGCAGTAGCGCCGATGAAAATACGCTGCTGTCCTGCGAGTGCTTTGAAATGTCGCCATAGACATAGAAGGCGCCGTCGGGTTTGACGGGAACGCTAATGCCGATCGCTTCGAGTGCTGGCACCAGAAAATCCCTGCGTTGTTTAAATGCCAGACGGCGTTGCTCAAATAGCGCAAGTGATTCGGGCTCAAAACAGGCGATTGCACCATGTTGTGCGAGGGTGGGGGCGCAGATTACGAGGCTGGCCGCCATTTTTTCGATGGGAGCGACCATGTGTTGCGGCACCACCATCCAGCCCAGTCTCCAGCCTGTCATGTTGAAGTATTTGGAGAAACTGTTCAGGATGATCACATTTTCATTGAGTGCCAGCGCTGATTGTCGCTGACCGTCATATGACAGACTCAGATAAATTTCATCCATCATGACGTAGCCATTGCGAGCGTGGACCGCGCGAATGATTTTGTCGAGTTCTTCACGCTGAATTGATGTCCCAGTTGGATTGCTAGGTGACGCAATCAGGACACCACGCGTGGCGGGCCCCCAGTTCTGTTCAATATCTGTGCTTGAGAGCTGAAAGCGATTCTGAGCAGTGGTCGGGATCAGTTTAGTCACACCGCCCGCTGCGCCAATAAAATTGCGATTCGGTGGATAGCATGGGTCAGGCATCAGGATTTCGTCACCGGGATTGACAAGTGCCATGGCAGCCAGCATTAAGGCACCGCTCGCACCGGAGGTGACAATCACGCGGGCGGGATCGAGCTTGACCCCAAGGTGGCTTGCATAAAATCCAGCGATGGCTTCACGCAGCTCGGGGATGCCAGCCGGGGCTGAGTAGCCACTCAAGCCTGCACGGGCGGCACGTTCCATTGCTTCCACGACAAGCGGCGCTGCGGTAAAGTCAGGTTCTCCGACTCCCAGGCTGATAATGTCTATCCCTGCACGTTGAAGTGCCGAAGCTTCTTTAAACAGTTCTACTGCGTGAAATGTCACGGTGTCGTGCGTACGGGCAGCCAGTGCTGTCATGTTTCTTTCTCCATCCAGGATTGGAATTGTAGTGGTTTCAACAAATTCAAGACGTGCCTTCCTCCTGGGCCTGCGCGCTCCGCCCAGTGGCTGGGGGGCATTCTGTGCGCGCTTGTCCCGTACCTGTAACGGCAGAGTGCGTCTGCATGAGGATCGCGCACGACACCAGGCCTGGCTCACGCCGGCACGCGAGGCTGACATCATGCATGCGCATGCCCTGTGCCGCGAATATGGCGTCGAGTTTGCTCTAGCAGATCCTTGTGATCTTTCCCGGCAGGCACACTCCAGGCTGACCGTTGAGGCGGGCGCAGCCTGGGCAACACTCGCATCTGCGGACGCAGCAGGCACGCTCTGGCGGGCCGACGCAGGCTGTAGTGTGGCCAGTCTGCAGGCCCTGGAGCTTGATTGCGTTCGTCACGCGGATCCAGCCTTGAATGTCGCCCAATGGATGTCTTCACAGGCGAGTGCTAGATGGCCGACAGGACAGGGCGCGCTGAGCGGCATTGAACAGGTGCAGATCATGCTGGCCGATGGAACCATTGAAATACTTGGTCCATTTGGTGCCAATGCCGTCACGCCACTACGCAGTCTGACGGTGCAACAAATGGTGCCCAGGCTCTTTGAGCTTGCGACCTCGGTTGCCGCGACGGAGTGCCTGACTGCCACAACCTGGCCCGCCAGATTTAGACTGGACGCCTTAATTCCCGCAGCGGGGCTGGATGTGAATCTGGCCTGGCTGATGACAGGGCACGGCGGATCGCTAGTCTGGGTCCAGGCTGTCTGGTTCAGGCATACAAAACTGAGTGGCGGGCACGCTGTGCACGACCTGCAGTCTGTGCAGCCTTTGGCAGTTCAAAGGCATCACGCCACAGACCTCATCAACCAAAAAGATCATGCCCAACTGGCCGTGGCTGCCAATCAGCTGGACCAGCAACTTAAGTTGGCATTCGACCCGCATGGTGTTTTCCCTACGATTCCGGCAGCAAAGGGGCTAGAATCGGCATCTTGAAAGATTGACTCACACGGTAGACAGACATCATGGAAGAAAATTTTCGCAAAGCAGCTCTTGAATACCACGAGCAGGGGCGTCCTGGAAAGATTTCGATTGCTCCAACCAAACAGTTATCCAACCAGCGCGATTTAGCGCTAGCGTATTCTCCCGGTGTGGCAGCGGCCTGCGAAGAGATCGTGATCGATCCCGCAAACGCGTTTCGTTACACCGCACGAGGCAATCTGGTGGGTGTGATTACCAACGGCACCGCAGTGCTCGGGCTGGGCAATATCGGCCCACTCGCCTCCAAGCCGGTCATGGAAGGCAAGGCGGTCCTGTTTAAGAAGTTTGCAGGGATCGATGTGTTTGACATCGAAATCAATGAACAGGATCCCGACAAGCTGGTGGAAATCATCGCGGGTCTGGAGCCAACGTTTGGTGGTATCAATCTGGAGGACATCAAGGCACCAGAGTGTTTTACAGTTGAGCGCAAGTTGCGCGAGCGCATGCGTATTCCTGTTTTTCATGATGACCAGCATGGCACGGCAATCTGTGTGTCAGCCGCGTTTATCAATGGTCTGGCTGTCGTGGGCAAAGACATCAAGGATGTCAAAGTTGCGGTCTCGGGTGCAGGCGCTGCCGCACTGGCCTGTCTGGACCTGATGGTTGACCTGGGTTTGCCCTTGAAAAATATCTGGGTGTCCGATATCGAAGGCGTCGTCTACGAAGGTCGTCCTGTCTTGATGGATCCGGACAAGGATCGCTTTGCACAAAAAACCGATGCGCGCACACTCGCAGATATCATGCAGGATGCCGATGTGTTCCTGGGCCTATCCGCGGGTGGCGTACTCAAGCCTGCGATGGTCAAGTCCATGGCCAAGCGCCCATTGATTCTGGCACTGGCCAACCCCAATCCAGAAATCCTCCCCGCTGATGCACATGCCGTACGTGATGACATCGTGATGGCAACGGGCCGTTCGGACTATCCGAATCAGGTCAATAACGTTTTATGTTTTCCATACATCTTTCGTGGGGCGCTGGATGTTGGTGCAACAACCATTACTCGCGAAATGGAAAAAGCGGCTGTGGTGGCGATTGCCAAACTGGCTCAGGAAGAGCAGAGCGAAGTCGTGGCTGCAGCCTATGGCACTTATGACGTTGCCTTTGGTCCTGAATCTTTTATTCCCAAGCCGTTTGATCCGCGTCTGATTGTGCGGATTGCACCAGCAGTGGCCAAGGCTGCAATGGAATGCGGTGTGGCTACGCGTCCGATCGCTGATCTGGATGCCTATGTCGAGCAGCTCGAACAATTTGTCTATCGTTCGGGCGCGTTCATGAAGCCCTTATTCTCGGCCGCAAAAGCGTGCGTCAGAGAGGGTGGTAAAGCACGGATTGTCTTTACCGAAGGTGAGGATGAGCGCGTGTTGCGTGCCGTCCAGGTCATCGTGGATGAGAAGCTGGCCAAACCGATCCTGGTTGGACGCCCATCAGTGTTGACTGCACGTATTGAAAAATTCGGTTTGCGTTTGCGTCTTGGCGTCGATGTTGAAGTGACAAACCCCGAGTTTGACGAACGCTTCCACGATTACTGGACACTCTATTGGGAAGAGATGTGCCGCAACGGTGTGACCAAGGAAATGGCGCGTGTCGAAATGCGTCGGCGTCTGACACTGATTGGCACGATGATGGTTCGCATGGGTGATGCGGATGGCATGATTTGCGGCACAGTCAGTGGCTATGCGGATCATTTGCGCTATATCGACCAGATGATTGGCAAGCGTCCGGGTGCGACAACGTACGCTGCAATGAATATTCTATTGTTGCAAGAGCAGACTATTGCACTGGTGGATACGCATATCAATGATGATCCGACTGCCGAGCAAATTGCCGAGTACACCATTGCAGCGGCTCAGCAAATGCGTCGACTCAATCTGATTCCCAAAGTAGCGTTGTTGTCACGTTCGAATTTTGGATCAGGTAGCTCGGCGTCTGGTGCAAAAATGCGCGCAGCGCTTGAGATGATTCGGTCTATGGCGCCTGAACTTGAAGTTGATGGCGAGATGCATGGCGACTGTGCACTCGATGAGTCATTACGCTTGAGAATTTTGCCATCATCGACGCTTAAAGGTTCAGCGAATTTGCTGGTCTGCCCCAACGTGGACTCAGGCAATATCGCCTATAACTTATTAAAAGCCACTGCGGGTGGCAATGTGGCTGTCGGGCCTTTCCTGCTGGGTGTGAATGCGCCGATTCATATCCTGACCTCGAGTGCCACGGTCAGGAGAATTGTGAACATGACAGCCTTGACTGTGGTTGAGGCAAATCACCCGCGACACGCCTAAAGCCAAGACACTCCGTCTTGAAAATATATTTAAGACGGAGGTAGCTTCTGTCTGGTGTAAGTGGTACAAGACGGATAACAGATGTCTGTTTGTACCAGACACGCATAGTTGCAGTAGTACAACCTTAGTACGCTATCGGGCCTAGATTCAGGAGCCGTCAGTATGAGTAAAACAGTCGATCCAAAATTGCGACAGTTATTGCAAAAGGGTGGTGACACCGACCCACAGCAGGGTCTGGAGGAGCTTGAGGCTGCAGCAAAAGAACGCGGTATGGTTTGGTGTGTGGCGGATTGTGAAAAAGCGCGTAGCTGGTCTGCCGTGTTTCGTGCCGTGGTCAAGGCCGTTGATTATCCGCAGTATTTTGGCGGGGATTTTGATGCCTTGTATGACTGTCTGAGCGATACCCTGCTTGATCAGAAAGAAGGTGTGGTGCTGGTTTTTGACAAGCTCCACTCGGCTGATCCGGCGATTGTGAATGAAGGCCAGCAATTCCTTGAAATTCTCAATGAGGCAGTCGCCTTCGCACAAGAGAATGGGCGCGTGTTCATTTTTGCAATCCATCATGCAGGCAAGCATCCGGACGCCGAGCCCGGTGTGGTCAATAACTGGAGTGATGAACCGAGCTAAAGAGAGTTCGGTGCGTTTACCAGCCGAGTAGGGCCGTTGCGGCAGCTACCATGGCGAGCGCTGCGGTCTCGGTGCGGAGTACTCTGGTGCCAAACCTGACAGAATGCGCACCATGTTTGTGTGCGCATGCGAGCTCTTGCTGACTCCAGCCGCCTTCGGGTCCGATCAGCATAGTAAGTGACGGTACAGCCTGCAGGTTCGCAGCGGGACTGCCGAGCCATGACTGAAAGTCCAACTCCCCTTCTGGATCACATAGCAGTCGGTGGTTGAGTGTTTGCTCAGCCAGGGCTTTTTCAAGTGTGAGCGGGGCCTGTATCTGCATGAGCCGGTTGCGTCCGCACTGCTCAGAAGCAGATTCGATTGTGCGCATCCAGTGAGACAGCCTTTTTTCCAATCTTGGTCCGGATAATTGCAGCACACTGCGTTGTGCAGCAATGGGAACAATTCGGTGCACCCCAAGCTCGACGGCTTTTTCGATCACCCAGTCCATCTTGTCACCTGCAGGAAGTCCCTGGAGCAGGGTGATCTGTCCCGCGAGCTCCGACTCCCGCGGGCGGCGCTCCTGCAGCACGACAGTGGCAATTTTCCCATTAAAATCAAGGGTTCCGGTGATTTCTCCTCCCGTGCCATCAAACAGCACGATATCACTGCCAGCCGCCAGGCGCAGCACGCGAATATGGTGGGCGACGGTTTCGGACAGGACGCATGTCTGGTTTGGAAGCAAGGGTTCAGCACAATAAAAGCGGGGGATTGACATTCAGGTCGCTCGTAAGAGAACTGCGTGGAAGTACGGGTGGTAAAATCTTAGGTCTTTTAACCTATTCACCGCAATCAGCCAAACCCAAGTGATGAGCCCAACTACAGCAGCCACCCCCGTCAAACTGGCCGATGCGATTCGCGCCCTCGCTATGGACGCCGTCCAGCAAGCCAATTCGGGTCATCCCGGTGCGCCGATGGGCATGGCTGAAATGGCGCAGGCACTGTTTACTCGCCATTTGCACCACAATCCCGCCGATCCAGCCTGGGCCAATCGTGACCGCTTTGTGTTGTCCAATGGCCACGCTTCAATGCTGCTGTATGCCTTGCTGCACTTGACGGGCTACGACTTGCCTATGGCTGAGCTGCGCAAATTCCGTCAGTTGCATTCAAAAACCCCAGGCCATCCTGAGGTCGGCGTGACGCCTGGTATCGAGACGACGACGGGTCCTCTGGGGCAGGGTCTGGCCAACGCAGTGGGCATGGCACTCACAGAATCCTTACTGGCTGCCGAGTTCAATCGTCCCGGCCATACAATTGTTGACCATCAGACCTACGCCTTTGTAGGTGACGGCTGTCTCATGGAAGGCATTTCTCATGAGGTGTGCTCGCTGGCTGGTACGTTGCGCCTGTCAAAACTGGTTGTCTTGTACGACGACAATGGCATTTCGATCGACGGCAAAGTTGAAAACTGGTTCGCGGACGATACCGCCATGCGCTTCGAAGCCTATGGCTGGAATGTGGTGCGTGTCGCCGATGGTCACGATGTCGAGGCCATTGATCAGGCGCTGACCGAAGCCACCAGGCTGGGTCAGCAACACGGTCGCCCAACGCTGATCATCTGCCGCACCGTCATCGGTCAGGGTGCTCCAAACGTAGCGGGGACAGATAAAGTACACGGTTCGCCTCTGGGTGTTGATGAGATCGTTGCGACCCGCACGGCCATTGGCTGGCCTTTCGCTGCCTTTGAAATCCCCGACGCTTATTATCAAGGCTGGGATCAGCGCACAGCTGGTGCACAGGCACAGGCGGCCTGGCAACAAAGCTTCGATGCTTATTCCAATGCTTTCCCGGAGCAGGCTGCTGAATTCACCCGTCGCATGCGTGGTGAATTACCTGTTAATTTTGCTGACGTCGCTCAAAAGCTGTTAGCTGACACAAATGCCAAAGCCGAGACAATTGCTTCGCGCAAAGCCTCCCAGCTCGCCATTACTGCGCTGGTTAAAACGCTGCCTGAAATGCTGGGTGGCTCGGCTGATCTGACCGGTTCCAACTTTACCGACTGGAAGGGCGTTGCTCCTGTGCGTGCAGGTACGCATGGCATTCATTTTGGTCGACATATCAATTACGGCGTGCGCGAGTTTGGGATGGCTGCCATCATGAATGGCGTGGCCTTGCATGGTGGTTATCTGCCCTTCGGCGGGACGTTCCTGACCTTTTCAGACTACTCGCGTAATGCCATCCGGATGGCTGCGTTGATGAAGCAGCGGGTCGTGCATGTCTTTACTCACGACTCAATCGGTCTGGGCGAGGACGGTCCGACCCATCAGTCCATCGAACATGCGAGCAGTCTGCGCCTGATTCCCAATCTCTCACTCTGGCGCCCTTGCGATACAGTCGAAACGGCCGCAGCCTGGCTGGCAGCGGTTGAGCGACCCACCTCGATTGGCATGGATGTGCATGCCGGTGGGCCGACGGCATTGCTCCTGTCGCGTCAGAATTTACCCTTTGTCGCACGTGATGCCCAGACACTTGCCTCAGTTGCGCGTGGTGGCTACGTCCTGCAAGACGCGGCTAATGCACGCGCACTGATTATCGCTACCGGCTCAGAGGTTGGCATTGCAATCGATGCACAGAAACTCCTAGCCGCAGATGGTATTGCGGTCCGTGTTGTGTCCATGCCAAGCACCGATGTGTTTGACAAGCAGGATGCGGCCTGGCGCGAGCAAGTCTTGCCCAAGGGGATGCCACGCGTGGCGGTCGAAGCAGGTATCACAGCGTTCTGGCATAAATATGTCGGGCTCGATGGTGCGGTTGTCGGCATCGATACCTATGGCGAATCAGCCCCGGCTGGTGCGCTCTTCAAACATTTTGGTCTGACCGCTGAAAAAGTGGCCCAGGCAGTCAAGCAGATTTTATAAAACTTTAAAACCAGGAGCATGTTGTCATGACGATTCGCGTTGCTATTAACGGTTATGGCCGTATCGGTCGCAATATTTTGCGTGCGCACTACGAAGGTGGAAAGAAACACGATATCCAGATTGTTGCGATCAATGATCTGGGCGACCCAAAGACCAATGCCCATCTGACGCAATACGATACTGCGCATGGCAAGTTCCCAGGCACCGTCGGTGTCGAAGGTGACTTCATGGTTGTCAACGGTGACAAGATCCGTGTGCTGGCCAATCGTAATCCAGCTGAACTCCCCTGGGGAGAACTCAATGTGGATGTTGTGCTGGAATGCACAGGCTTTTTTACCACCAAGGAAAAAGCCTCAGCCCACATTAAAGGCGGCGCAAAGAAAGTCATTATTTCTGCACCAGGCGGCAAAGACGTTGATGCAACGGTCGTGTTCGGTGTCAATCATAATGTGCTCAAGAAAGAACACACAGTGATTTCGAATGCTTCATGCACGACAAACTGCTTAGCACCGCTGGTTCAGCCTTTGCACGAAAAACTGGGTGTGGTGACAGGTCTGATGACGACCATTCACTCCTATACCAACGACCAGGTGCTGACAGACGTTTATCACGAAGATTTGCGTCGTGCCCGTTCGGCCACCATGAGCATGATCCCTACCAAGACTGGCGCTGCTGCTGCGGTTGGCCTGGTATTGCCTGAGCTCAACGGCAAGCTTGACGGCTTTGCGATCCGCGTGCCCACCATCAATGTCTCACTCGTTGATTTGTCGTTTATCGCCAAGCGCGATACAACAGTCGACGAAGTCAACGACATTCTGAAAGCTGCCTCAGAAGGCCCACTCAAAGGCATTCTGACGTACAACACCGAACAGCTCGTTTCGGTTGACTTCAATCACAACCCAGCTTCGAGCAACTTCGATGCCACGCTGACCAAGGTCTCCGGTCCGCTTGTCAAAGTGTCTTCCTGGTACGACAACGAGTGGGGCTTTAGCAATCGCATGCTCGACACCACCGTTGCGCTGATGTCAGCAAAATAATCGCTGCATAAGCAAAAGGGGCCCTTCGGGGCCCTTTTGCTTATTGCATATATCTTCATTTAATATTTTTAGACTTATCGGTTCCTCAATCATGACGACAGTAATTACGCTTTCTGCTTTGGCACAATCCGGCAAACTCACGGGTAAGCGCGTATTTATACGCGCCGATCTTAATGTGCCCTTTGACGATGCCGGCCACATTACAGAGGACACAAGAATCCGTGCGTCTGTCCCAGGTATCCGCTTGGCACTGGATGCGGGCGCTGCTGTCATGGTGACGTCTCACCTGGGGCGGCCCACTGAAGGTACCTTGACGCCGGCGGATTCGCTTGCGCCGATCGCTGCGCGATTGTCTGAATTGTTGGGTATGCCTGTACCGCTCTTGCAGAACTGGGTGGATGGTGTCTCCGTGGCTCCCGGCCAAATCGTCTTGCTTGAGAATTGCCGTGTCAATCCTGGCGAAAAGAAAAATGACCCGGTGCTTGCTAAAAAAATGGCAGCCTTATGTGATGTGTATGCGAATGACGCATTTGGTACCTCACACCGCGCCGAAGCGACCACCTACGGTATTGCAGAGTTTGCACCGATCGCATGTGCGGGTCCTTTGCTGGAGGCCGAGCTCGAAGCGTTGGGACGTGCATTGCATGCCCCCAAGCGCCCATTGGTTGCAATCGTAGGCGGTTCAAAAGTATCAACAAAGCTGTCCATCCTGCAGTCTCTGGCCGATAAAGTTGATCAGTTGATTGTGGGTGGCGGAATCGCGAATACATTTATGCTCGCAGCAGGTTTACCAATCGGAAAGTCCTTGGCCGAACCTGACCAGCTTGATCAGGCGCGCGCCGTCATGACAAAAATGCAGGCGCGTGGTGCGGCTGTGCCGATCCCGACAGATGTTGTTTGCGCAACGGAATTTTCTGCGTCCGCACAGGCAACTGTCAAAGCCGCCGCAGATGTTGGCGCCGATGATCTGATCCTGGATATCGGACCTGATACGGCGCAGCAACTCGCAGCGATTCTTAAACAGGCAGGAACCATTGTCTGGAATGGTCCGCTTGGTGTGTTTGAGTTCCCCGCGTTTGCCAACGGTACAGAAGTTGTGTCGCATGCGATTGCAGATTCGCAGGGTTTTTCGATTGCAGGCGGGGGAGATACCCTTGCAGCTATTGCTAAATTTGGTATTACTGATAAGGTGGGATATATATCAACTGGCGGTGGTGCCTTTCTTGAATTCCTCGAGGGCAGAACACTCCCAGCAGTCGATATTTTGCAAAAACGCGCAGCGTCATGAGTTGATAGGTGGACAGCATGATGAACAAATCGCACCCAGAAAGTAAATGGCGTGATCATTCCAATCACAAAGCCGAACTGGCGCGTATAGCGACAGGTGTCATGCTGGTCAGAGGCCTGGAGCCGGATTTTCCTAAAGAAGTCCAGCATCAGCTCTCCCAAATTCAGGGACCTGCAAATGAACACGATCCTCAGATCCGTGATCTGAGGGATCTGCTGTGGTGTTCGATTGACAATGATGACTCGAAAGATCTCGATCAGATCACGGTCAGTGAAACGCTGTCAGGTGGACGGGTACGGATCTGGGTCGGCGTGGCAGATGTCGATGCCCTGATTAAAAAAGACACCCCGATCGATTTGCACGCGTTGATTAACTCAAGGTCGGTCTATACCTCGGCTCGTATTTTTCCGATGTTGCCCTTGCGACTCTCCACCAATCTGACTTCACTCAATCCCGATGAAGACCGGTTGGCGATCGTGAATGAGATGATTTTTTCGGCCGATGGTGTCATTGAACATTCAGCGATCTATCGTGGCTGGGTGCGTAACAAGGCCCAACTCGAGTATGACGCGATCTCCGACTGGATAGAGGGGCATCGGGATCTGCAGGAGGTTGCCAAAAATATTCCTGGTATGGCTGAGCAGTTAATCACCCAGGATAAGCTGGCCCAGAAGCTGAGGGTGGTCAGGCACGAGCATGGTTCGCTCGAGTTCGACATGTTCCAGCCTCGTGCGATTTTTGATGGGAATCGGATTACTGACTTGCAACAGCAGGCCCATAACCGCGCACGGCAATTGATCGAAGAATTCATGATTGCCACCAATGGATGCACGGCACAGTTTCTCGCGAAAAAAGGCATTTATTCGATGCGCCGCGTGGTGCGTTCCCCAGAGCGATGGCTAAAGATCGTTGATGTCGCGCTCAGGCTCGGCACCAAGCTTCCCCAGCAGCCCGACTCACAAGCACTTGAGGATTTTCTGGCCAAACAGCATCGTGAACACCCGCTTGTGTTTCCGGATTTGTCTCTGGTGATCGTCAAACTGATGGGCTCGGGTGAATATATTGTTGAGCGACCGGGTGATGAGGCCGTCGGCCACTTTGGTCTCGCCGTGACGGATTACATGCATTCAACCGCTCCTAATCGCCGCTACCCGGACTTGATTACTTTGCGCTTGATCAAGGCCGCGCTCGTGAATCAAAAGCCCCCTTATACCGTCGAGGAGTTGCATGAACTCGCCTTTCATTGCACCTCGCAAGAAGATGCGGCTAAAAAAGTCGAACGGCAGATGCGTAAGTCAGAGGCAGCGATGCTGCTGCATTCACGCATCGGCGAGCGGTTCAAAGGCGTTGTCTCGGGCGTCACCGATCTTGGAACCTGGGTGCGGATTTTTCAGCCACCTGCTGAAGGTAAACTGATGGGCCCCATCCCACATCTTGCAGTGGGTGACTTGCTTGAGGTCAAGCTCGTCTCTACACATGTACAGCGTGGTTTTATTGATTTTGTCGTGGACAGTGCTCCTAAACCTTTTATTGAATGAGAGGTTGTCCGAAAAGCCATTTTTAAACGCTTCCCTCCTTCCGGAAGGGGACGCATAACAGGAATGGCTTTTCTCTTGTTGAGCTGGCTGTTTAGGGGTATGTTGTAGACATATCTTTGATCTTCTGGAGCCATCATGGAATCACAAATTCACCCGTTGACAGAGCTCTTTGAGCAGTTGGGTCTGGCCTCTGATCCGGTGTCAATTGCGCGGTTTATCAGGCAGCATGCTCCTCTGGACAATCGCGTTCTTCTGGCAGAAGCCTCCTTCTGGAGTCAGGATCAGAAAGACTTCTTGCGCGAAGAGTTATTACTCGATGCGGACTGGGCCGAAACAGTCGACTTGCTCAATAACCTATTGCGTCAGTCACATTAAGTCAGTCAACGATGAACAGCGTTGCACCCCCCTCAGTTGAGGACTGATGGGGTTCGGCTCCATCTGCGACTTGGTAACTCATGCCGGGTGTGAGCTCAAAACTGCGACCGTCCTTGAGTACGGTATGCAGTGACCCGCTTAGACAAAGCAGAATATGACCTTTTTCACACCAGTGATCGGCCAGGTAGCCGGGGGTGTATTCGACCATTCTGACGCGAATGACGCCAAACTGGCAGGTGCGCCAATAGGCTTTTCCGGTTGTGCCTGGATGCTCAGTTTTCGGGATGACTGACCAGTCTGTTGTGCCAAATGGGATATCTTGAATATGCATGATTTGACGGATTCACTTGAAATTTATTTGATTTGCCCTCATTCTGAGGGTATACCAAACTTTTAGGTGCGCTTCGAGCCACCTCGCTTATGGAATTCAAAGACTACTACAAGATCCTTGGCGTGCCCCGCGATGCCTCGCAGGATGATATCCGCAAGGCGTACCGTAAGCTTGCCCGCCAGTACCATCCCGATGTTAGCAAAGAGAAAGACGCTGAATCGCGCATGCGCGAAGTCAACGAAGCCAATGATGTATTACGGGACGCTGAAAAGCGGGCTGAATACGACGCCTTGGCCGCGGGTGTGTCAGGTGGGAATGGTGCCGCACCGCCACCAGGATGGGATCGTGGATTTGAGTTTTCAGGAGCAGGTGGTGGCGCAGGCGATGCAGATTTTCAGGACTTCCTGAATGGGATGTTCAGGCAGGCTGCACGCAAACGTCAGGGTTTTGCGGATGGACAACGCGGTCACGATTCGGGTGGCTATACGTCAAACGCATCTGGTGCGGGTCAAACCTTCAGGATGCGTGGCGAGGATCACCATGCCGAGATTGAGATCTCGATAGCCGACAGTGTGACAGGTGTGACGCGCGAGTTGAGTCTGCGTTCGGTGCAGCTCGATGCGCAGGGGCGTCCTTTCATGGGAACGCGTACCCTCAGCGTCAAAATTCCAACAGGCATTCGCGAAGGCCAGATGATTCGTCTGGCAGGACAGGGAATGCCAGGGGAGGGCGGTGGCGAGGCGGGAGATCTGTTTCTGACCGTCAAGTTTGCACCACACCCGGTATTCCAGGCTGAGGGCCGTGATTTGAGAATGCAATTACCAATCACGCCCTGGGAAGCTGCGCTGGGCGGTAAAGTCAATGCACCAACCTTGCAGGGCGAGGTAGAAGTCAACATTCCTGCTGGCAGCAAACAAGGCAGCAAGTTGCGCTTGCGCGGCAAGGGCTTGCCCGGTGACCCCGCAGGAGATTTGTATCTGACGCTTGATATTGTCTGGCCACCAGCAGATAACGACGCGACGCGTGCAGCCTATCAACAACTTGCGAGTGCGGCGCCTTTTAACCCTCGCCGCCACCTGGGAGTGCAGTCATGAGTACAGTCACCGTATGTACCGCTTTAATGGTCGATCATGAGGCGCCCGTCACGATTCAGGAGCTTGCACGGTTTTGTGAGCAACACACTGACTGGGTGATCATGCTGGTCAATCAGGGTGTAGTGCCTGCGGCTCAAGACCAGGCGCCTGAGCAGTGGGTCTTTACGAGTGTTGCTGTCACACGTGCCCGTAAAGTCGCGCGTCTACAACGGGATTTTGAAGTCAATCTCGACGCCGCAGCTCTCATGGTGGATTTAATGGATGAAGTCCATCATTTACGTAGCCGACTGTCGGCCTTCAGATAGCTTATTGTTTTTTGTTATAAACAAATTACCTAACGATCATTCCGGATATATGGGAATTGGCCTAAACTGCCACTCCCTGTCCGCGACGCGGACATTTGAATCTGATTGATTGCAGGCACCGTTTATTACGTGCCGACTGGATTTTATGAATGCCCGGCTCCCAGTTTCTACATCCTCTGTGCTCCAAGCTCAAGGCTTGCGGCTGCAATACGGGGATGCAGCACCACTAATCGAAGGTCTGGACATACAGGTCGCCCCGGGCGAAATCGTCGCCATCCTGGGGCCAAGCGGCATCGGTAAGTCCAGTTTGTTGCGTATTCTTGCAGGTCTCCAAAAGGCTTCTGCGGGTGTCGTTCTGGTCGATGGTGAGCCGATCGATGGGACACATCCACGTGTGGCCATGGCTTTCCAGGATCCCAGTTTGCTGCCTTGGCTGACGCTCGAAAAGAACGTGGCGTTTGGTCTGGATTTTCGTCATCAACCACAGCTGACTTCTGCGGAGCGAGCCTTGCGCGTGACTGCAGCGATCCAAGAGGTTGGACTTGAACACGCGCGCTTGCGTATGCCAGCTGAATTATCTGGCGGGATGGCCCAACGCTGCGCTCTTGCCCGATGCATCGCTCGACAGCCTGAGGTGATTCTGCTGGACGAACCTTTTGGCGCCCTGGACGAGGTCACGCGTGCGTCCATGCAGAGACTCTTGCTTAAATTGCGTGCGGATCTGGGGACTGCCGCGGTCCTGATCACGCATGACATCGATGAAGCCTTACAGGTGGCAGATCGGGTTGTGCTGCTGGGCGGCGCGCCGGCGCATGTCATTGGTGAATGGCACATTGCCTTTAGTCAGCCACGCGATGATCTGGTCGAAGAGCTCGGCCAGTTGCGCATCGACATCTTGCGTACGCTGCATCGGGCTTTGCATCCACAGACCGTAAGGTCTTAAACACATCCGGCTCAACACCTCCGAATCTGAACAAAGGAAATTATCCATGTGTCTTGAACATGTATCGCGTCGTGAGATGCTTAAGCTGGCCAGCCTGCTGACGGTGGCTGGCGCCGCGCCGCTCCTCTCGGCCTTTAACGCTCAGGCACAAGGCCAGGCCGACGGACCGGTTCGAATCGGCTATTTGCCGATCACTGATGCTGCGCCTTTACTGGTCGCACACAACAATGGTTACTTTAAGGATGTAGGTCTGGAGGTTGAAAAACCGACCATGCTGCGCAGCTGGGCACAATTGATTGAGGCATTTATTTCTGGACAGGTGAACGTTGTCCATCTATTGTCCCCCATGACGGTCTGGGCACGGTTTGGCAGCAATGTGCCAGCCAAAGTCGTCGCCTGGAATCACGTGGATGGTTCTGCCGTCACGGTATCTCCGGATATCAATGACCTGAAAGACCTGGGTGGAAAGACGGTTGCGATTCCTTTCTGGTACTCCATTCATAACGTCGTGTTGCAGGCAATGTTGCGTGATGCAGGCTTGACGCCGGTCTCGAGCAAACAAGGCAAACCCGCAGCGAATGAAGTCAATCTTGTGGTGATGGCTCCGGCGGACATGCCGCCTGCGTTGGCAGCACGCAATATCGCAGGCTACATCGTGGCTGAGCCGTTTAATGCTGTGGCCGAAACCATGGGCATTGGCAAAGTGCTGCGCTTTACGGGTGATGTCTGGAAAAATCATGCCTGTTGCACGGTATTCATGCATGAGCGTGACCTAGAGCAGCGTCCTGAATGGTCACAAAAAGTGGTCGATGCGATTGTGCGTGCACAACTCTGGATTCGTGACCATCGCGCAGAAACCGCCCAGTTGCTCTCAAAAGAAGGCGCCAATCATTACACCCCACATGGCTTACCTGCGCTGACAAAGGTGCTTGCACCACCCGCTTCCGATACTGAGACGTATCTGGCTTCACGAGCCATCCGTCATCCGCAGTGGCAGGAAAAACGGATTGATTTCCAGCCATATCCCTATCCAAGTTATACCGAGGAGCTAGTCGCGCGACTCAAGGACACTCTGATCGAAGCGGATCGTGGTTTCCTTGCGAATCTCGATGGCAAAACAGCCGCCGCGCAGTTGGTCGATGACCGCTTTGTCAAACGCGCGATCGAAGCCTCGGGTGGCATGGCAAAGTTTGGTCAACCACCAGGCTATGGCCGCAAGGAAATCATCGAACTTTCATGAATGCGAATCCATTGATGCGGCACGCCGCAGGGCGTGCACTACTGGGGTTGGCAGGAATGATGGTGCTGCTGGCGTGCTGGTGGCTCCTGACTGTGCCGTTTACTGAGCCCGGTGGTATGGGGCAGCGGTTCGCACCGGGACCTTCCTTGTCAACCTTAGCGACTCTGTTGCAGGGGTCTGAAATCTGGCTGCATATCTCCGTGAGTCTGCAGCGTGTGGCGATTGGCTTGGGTTTGGCCTTGCTGGTTGGAGTGCCGCTTGGTTTGTTGCTGGGTGCCTCAGAGAGCATGAATGCCAGTCTTTCGCCTGCTTTTCAGTTCTTACGCATGATTTCGCCACTTTCCTGGATGCCGATTGCCGTGATGGCCTTTGGGGTGGGCGATAAACCGGTTTATTTCCTGTTGGCATTTGCTGCGGTCTGGCCGATTATGCTCAACACCCTCGCTGGTGTCAGGCAGCTGGACAGTCGTTGGTTACAGCTTGCGAAAAGTCTTTCTGCCACACGCTGGGAAACCCTCAAGGGCGTGATTATTCCCGGTATTCTCGGCCACATACTGACGGGCACCAGGCTGGCAATCGGAATTGTCTGGATTGTCCTGGTGCCTTGCGAAATGCTCGGCGTATCGGCAGGCCTGGGCTACTTTATTCTCGATACGCGTGATCGTCTGGCTTATCACGAGCTGATGGCAACCGTGGTGTTAATCGGTCTGCTGGGATTTCTGCTCGATACCGCCTTCAGGGAACTCTATCGTCTCTGGAGTAAAAGCAACTAGATCGCTCCTGGAGTAAAAGCAACCAGTCGCTCCAAGAGCAAAAGAAACTAGATCCCCCTAAAGTTAAAGCAAATAGAAGGATCAGAGTTTTTACATTAATGTACGAAGCGAGAAGCTGCCCAGAACAGTCCTGCAGACAGCAGCATGGAGGCGGGCAATGTCAGGACCCAGGCCAGCATAATGGTGCGAATCGTGTTGTGGTGCAGACCGCTGCGGTTGGCAACCATGGTGCCTGCAACGCCTGACGAAAGTACGTGGGTGGTCGAGACAGGCAGACTATAGATATTCGCCAGGCCAATCGACAGTACTGCCGTGACCTGTGCTGCCATCCCTTGTGCGTAGGTCATACCGGATTTACCGATTTTTTCGCCAACCGTTCTGACCACCCGTTTCCAGCCCACCATCGTCCCAAAGCCCAGGGCGAGCGCGACCAGCAAAATTACCCAGAACGGTGCATATTCGGTGGTCGATACCAGGTCTTTGCGCAGCTTTTGCAAGTCTGATTTTTCGCGAGGGGGGAGTCCGGGTATGGCCGATACTTTGCGTGCCGTGTCGTCCAGGCACAAAAGATAACGACGCACGCTAATACGGTCCTCTGGCTTGATATCCTGGAAATCGCTCACGCCAGCGAGCGATTGACGCAATGCAGTGATGGTCGCCATCGTAGTTGCTGGGTCGCAGCTGTAGACCTTGGGCAGATCAGCCTGGCGGTCTGCGCGATCCATCACCAGATGTTCGCTGAGCGTATGGCTGTTGCGTTCGTAAAAGTCGCTTAAATGCAGTGCCGCATCATAGGAGCGCTTGATTTCGTAGGGTGTTGCATCAAAATCCAGTACAAATTTGGCAGGCACAATACCGATCAGCACCAGCATGATCAAGCCAATCCCTTTTTGACCGTCGTTCGAGCCATGGACAAAACTCATCCCCATGGCCGACATGATCAGCACAACACGGTTCCAGAATGGTGGGCGTTTTTTTTCTGCTAATTCCAGTCGTTTTTCAGGGGTTGCGTGCATCTTGGAAAGGGGAAACCAGTATTTCAGCAAAATCAGAAAAAGGGCCGCAATGAGGAAGCCCGCGATGGGGGAGCCAACCAGCGACATACCAATTTCGATTGCTTTGTTCCAGTTCACGCCTTCTTTCAGGGGGATATTCGTCATCCAGGCGTTTGCCAGACCAACGCCCAGGATAGAACCAATCAGGGTGTGGGAGCTTGAGGCAGGGATGCCAAAATACCAGGTGCCAAAATTCCAGGCAATGGCTGCTGACAGCATGGAAAACACCATGATCAGGCCACGGTTGGTATCCACATCGATGAGCAGCTCAACCGGTAACAGGTGGACAATGGCATAGGCAACGCCCACACCACCGAGTAAAACACCTAGAAAATTAAAAAATCCTGAACCTATGACGGCAAGGTGTGGTGGCATGGCACGCGTGTAGATCACGGTAGCAACCGCATTGGCTGTATCGTGAAATCCATTGATAAACTCAAAGGCAAGCACAAACGCCAAGGCGAGAATCAGACTGATGATGACCCATGGGGTCAGCCCTGCAAAGAAATCGAACATGTCAGTGCCATGAGTAAATTTGTGCGTATTTTACGTGTAATAAATCTGTCATCATGGTTTTGATGCTTTTGGGTACATTAACGACTGGATCATGCAGCTGTCACGTCTTTTCTCTATAAGCGAATATGAAAAATCAATCCGTAGTTTCAACAGAAGTCCTGCGCGTCGGGCTCGTGTCCGTCTCTGACCGTGCCTCGCAAGGTGTGTATGTGGATCAGGGCATCCCTGCTTTACAAGCCTGGCTGGAGGGTGCGTTGACGACACCCTTGCAAATCGTGAGCAGGTTGGTCCAGGACGATGCCCCCACTATTTCTGCCACGCTGATTGAACTGGTGGATGTCGAACAGTGCCATCTGGTTCTGACCACAGGTGGGACCGGCCCAGCCAGGCGCGATGTGACCCCCGAGGCGACACACGCCGTCGCGACGCGTGAAATGCCTGGTTTTGGTGAGCAGATGCGTCAGATCAGCCTGCAGTTTGTTCCGACAGCGATTTTATCCCGCCAGGTTGCGGTCTTGCGCGAGATCGACGGTCATGCGGCACTGATCATTAATTTGCCTGGGCAGCCGAAAGCCATCAGCGAAACACTGGAAGGCTTAAAGCGTGAAGATGGCAGTTCTGTTGTGTCGGGGATTTTTGCAGCCGTACCTTATTGCATTGACTTGATCGGCGGCCCTTATATTGAGACCGACGAGCAGGTCGTCAAAGCGTTCAGACCTAAATCCGCTCGCCGACAGGCGCCGGCTGCGTGATTCGCTTAAGTCTACTTAGCCTTGTGCTTTTAAACGCCAGAGTGACGTGACTTCGAGGCGTCTGGCATCGGCCAATGGATCTTCTTCGTCTTTCGACTTTGGATGAACCGGATGGGTATCCAGGCGCTCGAGGACATCCAGTCCTGCCATATCGATTAGGGCAAGCAGTTCTTGGCGACTGCGCAAGTGCAGATGTTCGGCCAGGTCCGAGAGGATCAGCCAGACTTCACCATTCGGATTGAGGTGCGCGCATGCGCCAGTCAATAGGCCTTTGAGCATCCGTTGCTCAGGATCGTAGACCGCATGCTCAAGAGCGGAGGCAGGTTTGCCCGGCAGCCACGGGGGGTTGCAGACGATCAGATCGGCCCGGCCGTCCGGGTAGAGATCGGTTGCCCTCAATTTAATCTGGTTTTCACGCTTGAGCAGCCTGATGTTTTCGCGAGCGCAGTCGATGGCCTTGGGGTTTGCGTCGGTCGCAATCACCAGTGGCACTCCACGTTGCACCAGAAGCGCGGCAAGGACGCCCGTACCGGTACCAATATCGAAAGCAGTTTTCACCGCACTTCCCAGGCTTGCGCGCAGAATCAGGTCAATATATTCGGCACGGACAGGGGCAAAGACGCCGTAATGTGGATGAATATGGGCCTGTAGGGCTGGAATCTCGACGCCTTTTTTGCGCCACTCGTAGGCACTAATCACGCCCAGCAGCTCTGTCATGGGCACGATGTAGCCTGAGTGATCGTCACCATAGGCTGCCATGCAGGCCGCAGCGACATCTGGCGCACGGCGCTGTTTGAGCACATGATGTGGTTCGACTTGCAAGAGCAGCATACCCAGCGTCCTGGCACGCTGGGCACGTGCCAGTCTGACCTGGTGAAAGCGCTCGGGGTAGGACATGTCAGCATATTTGACCCGGCGCTTGGCCGTGCGTCGGCCCATTGCCTGGAGCAATTGGCGGGCATTCTGAAAATCACCCTTCCAGATCAAGCCTACGCCTTCGCTGGCAAAGCGGTAGGCCATGTCGGCGGTCAGGGTGTCATCCGCGACCATGGTACGTTTTGGTGCCGCCCAGTTGTTTTCTGAGCGCCAGTTGGCCTGGTGCGTCTGATCCTGTTCAACCCAGGTAATGTAGACGGGAGTGCCTGGCTGTGCAGCGGACGTGGCTGTTTTGGACGTGGCTGTTTTAAGAGGCGTGACAGGAGGAGAGGCGGGCGTGTGATCGGTCATCTGTGGCTCGTGTGAATCAAAATCTAGGGGCCAAAAGCGACTTTTCGGCCGAGTTGGGGCAAATACTGCGGTGCTGCCGTAAAATAACAGGTTAATTCACAATCAACCCCGACATTTTGCTCTAAAAAGGATTATTCATGGCCCTCGTCTCAATGCGTCAGCTCTTAGATCATGCCGCCGAGCATGGTTACGGCATTCCCGCTTTCAACGTGAACAACCTCGAACAGGTTCAGGCCATCATGGAAGCGGCCGCCCAGACTGACAGTCCGGTCATCATGCAGGCTTCTGCCGGTGCTCGTAAATACGCAGGCGAGGGTTTTCTGAAATATCTGATTCAGGCTGCTGTCGAGTCCTATCCTCATATTCCTGTCGTGATGCACCAGGATCATGGCCAGTCCCCCAAAATCTGTCAGGGCGCGATTGATCTCGGGTTCTCGAGCGTCATGATGGACGGTTCACTCAAAGAAGACGGCAAAACGATCGCGGACTACGACTACAACGTCGCTGTGACCAAGCAGGTGGTCGACATGGCCCACAAGCTGGGCGTGACTGTTGAAGGTGAACTGGGCTGTCTCGGTTCGCTCGAAACCATGGAAGGCGATAAGGAAGACGGTCACGGTGCCGATGGCAAATTGACCATGGACCAGTTGCTGACCGATCCTGAGCAGGCTGCTGACTTTGTGCGTCGTACCCAGCTCGATGCGTTGGCAATTGCGATTGGTACCAGCCACGGTGCTTATAAATTTACCCGCAAGCCCACGGGCGATATTTTGTCGATTTCACGCATTAAAGAAATCAACAAGCGTCTGCCCAATACACACCTGGTGATGCATGGCAGCTCAAGCGTGCCACAGGAATTGCTGGCTGAGATTCGTCAGTTTGGCGGCGACATGAAAGAAACCTACGGCGTACCTGTCGAAGAAATCCAGGAAGCCATCAAGTTTGGCGTGCGCAAGATCAATATCGATACCGATATTCGTCTGGCCATGACGGGTGCGATTCGCCGGTTTTTTGCCGAAAATCCAGGCAAATTCGATCCACGCGAATATCTCAAGCCTGCACGTGAAGCTGCTAAAGCCATCTGTGTTGCACGCTATCAGGAATTTGGCACAGCCGGCAATGCAAGCAAAATCAAGGCATTGCCACTGATTACCATTGCTGGCGAATATGCATCGGGCAAGCTGTCGCAGGTTGTGCAATAAGGCATTCTGTCCTCAGGGAGGTCCTCAGCACAAACCCTCTCTGATGGTTAAAATCCATTGATCTGCCAGATTTAAGCGGACCCGAGGTCCGCTTTCACTTTTATAGGTTTTGCTGTGATCCCAACCATCCTTCAGTCCTCTATCCAGTCTCTGCCGTTGCTTGCACGCGGCAAGGTCCGTGACATGTACGCCGTTGGCGACGACAAATTGCTGATCGTAGCTACGGATCGTATCTCGGCCTTTGATGTCATTCTGGATGATCCCATTCCAGGTAAGGGCCAGGTCCTTAAAGAGTTGACAGACTTCTGGTTGAGCAAGCTCGCGCATGTATTGCCCAATCACTCAACTGGCATCAATCCCGAAGACGTTGTGACACCTGCCGAGCGAGATCAGGTGATTGGCCGTGCGGTAGTGGTCAAACGCCTAAAACCGATTCTGGTCGAGGCTGTGGCGCGTGGTTACCTGATTGGTTCTGGCTGGAAAGATTATCAGGCCACAGGATCTGTATGCGGCATTGCCCTGCCAGCAGGCCTGAAGCAGGCAGGCAAATTACCTGCACCCATTTTTACGCCAGCTGCCAAGGCTGAGTTTGGATTGCATGACGAAAACGTTGATTTCAATCACGTCATTCAAGAAGTCGGTCTTGAAATGGCTGAACGTATTCGTGATATCACGCTGCGTTTATACACAGAGGCTTCAGCATTTGCAGCCACCAAGGGCATCATCATTGCTGACACCAAGTTCGAGTTTGGACTGGACGCCAACGGTACTTTGCATCTGATGGACGAAGTCCTGACGCCTGACTCCTCAAGATTCTGGCCTGCTGACGGGTACCGCGAAGGCATCAGTCCCCCATCGTTTGACAAACAGTTCGTGCGTGACTGGCTCGAGACGCAGGTCTGGGATAAAACCCCGCCAGCACCAAGACTGCCCGCGGATGTTATTACCAAGACTGCAGCCAAATACCGCGAAGCGCTGGATCGTCTGACGGCCTGATACTTCTGGTTTTGATTGCTTGATTCACTGTGCGACGCCAGAAGCGTCGCACGCTTGTTTTTACTTTTATCGAGGCTTTGCATGTCCTCTTCATCTTTAGCATCGGGCTCCACTTCTGCAGCCGACAAGCCGATTGTTGGCGTGATCATGGGTTCTTCAAGCGATTGGGAAGTCATGCAGCATGCCGTCAATATGCTCAACGAATTCGGCATCGCCTGTGACACGCGCGTCGTGTCAGCCCATCGCATGCCCCATGATATGGCCGAGTATGGGGCCGCTGCCGCAGAGCGCGGTCTGCGCGCGATTATTGCCGGAGCCGGTGGTGCTGCGCATTTGCCTGGCATGATGGCTGCGTTGACCGAGGTGCCGGTATTTGGCGTGCCTGTGCCCTCACGCTATTTACGTGGCGAAGACTCCTTGCTGTCGATTGTGCAAATGCCAAAGGGTGTCCCCGTGGCAACCTTTGCAATTGGCGAAGCTGGCGCGGCCAATGCTGCACTGCATGTGATTGCAAACCTCGCGACCACTAACCCTGCTTTGCGCGAGCAGCTCAAAGCGTTTCGTGCTCGCCAGACCGAGGCTGCACGTGCCATGCGGGTGCCACTGTGATTGCTCCTGGCGAATGGCTCGGACTCCTTGGGGGCGGTCAGTTGGGCCGTATGTTTTGTCATGCAGCCCAAGCGCTGGGCTATCGGGTCGCAGTTTTGGATCCCGATGCTGAAGGTCCAACAGCTTCGGTCGCAGATGCACATATCGCCGCGCCTTACGAGGATCAGATTGGCCTGATCAAACTCTCGCAAAGATGCCGCGCAGTCACCACGGAATTTGAAAATGTCCCCGCCAATAGTTTGCAGACCTTGTCGGCGACTTGCCGGGTCACACCGGGTGCGTCAGCTGTAGAGATTGTGCAGGATCGTATTGCCGAAAAATCCTTTATCGCCAGTCAGGGCGTACCCGTTGCTCCCTATGCCGCAATTCGTTCCGCTTCTGACCTCACCGCGGCAGGTGCGCATCTGTTTCCTGGCATTTTAAAAGTCGCCCGACTCGGCTATGACGGCAAGGGGCAGGCGCGCGTGCGCACGCTTGAGCAGGCGCAAGAGGCCTTTGTGGCCTTTGGTTCCGTACCTTGTGTACTCGAAGCCATGCTTGATTTAAAAGAAGAATTATCTGTTGTGCTGGCCCGTGGTCTGGATGGCGCCTGCGCAGTATTCCCGGTCGCGACCAATGTGCATCACGAGGGTATCCTGGCCGTCACAACCGTCGATATGCAGCCTGCCGCAAAATCCGCGCAAGCGACCGAGGCCGCGCTGACCATCGCCCGTGGCCTGAATTATCACGGTGTGATGTGTGTCGAGTTCTTCGTTCTGCAGGATGGCCAGTTACTGGTCAACGAGATTGCCCCGCGACCACACAATAGTGGTCACTTCACAATGAATGCATGCGTCACCAGTCAGTTTGAACAACAGGCACGCGTGATGGCTGGATTGCCACTGGGCAGCACACGCCTGCTCGCTCCGGTTGTCATGCTCAATATTCTGGGCGATGCCTGGTATCCCGATGCATCCGATGAGCAGCAAGAGCCTGACTGGTCCGCCGTGCTCGCTGTGCCGGGTGCCTCGTTGCACTTGTATGGCAAACGCGAGGCGCGTCGTGCGCGCAAGATGGGACATGTGAACATCACGGGTGTGACACTCGCCGAGACACTTGCCGCAGCCAATCAGGTGGTGCAGGTTTTACGTTTACCCGTGGCAGCCTGACGTGCCAGATCCCGTTGTCAGCGCCTCGCAGGCTGAGATCACTCAGGCAATCGAGATTTTGCTGCAAGGCGGTTTGGTGGGGTTCCCAACTGAGACGGTCTACGGCTTGGGTGCAGATGCCGAAAGCCCGGAGGCTGTTGAACGGATCTATCAGGCAAAAGGTCGTCCCTCCAATCACCCTGTGATTGTGCACGTTGCGCCAGAAGCCGACTTGTCCTACTGGGTAAAGTCCATCCCTGAACAGGCACAAGCCTTAATTGATGCATTCTGGCCAGGTCCGTTAACGCTCATTCTCAAGCGTGCTGCCCACATCTCTCCAGCAGTCAGTGGCGGTCAGGACAGCATCGGTATGCGTTGTCCCTCGCATCCGGTCGCCCAGGCCCTGATCAGGGGCTTTGCTAATCGCAAGCCCTCAGGTCAGGGTGGGCTCGCAGCACCTTCGGCGAATCAGTTCGGTCAGGTTTCACCTACGCAAGCCGCGCACGTCCGTACAGAATTCCCGTCGCTGGTTGCACAAGGCATGCCTGTGCTGGAGGGCGGTTCAAGCGACGTGGGTATCGAGTCCACGATTGTGGATGTCTCCAGGATCGAAGAGGGGATTGGACCAGTGTTATTACGTCCCGGCCACATTACGGCGGCCCAACTCGAAGCCGTCTTGAATCAATCTGTACAGGGTGCAGATGCAGGCGCACCTCGCGTGTCGGGTACGCTCAAGGCGCACTACGCCCCGCACACACCGCTGCAGCTCTGCACCTATGATGAACTGGTCAGGCAGGCACAACAACCAAATCTGCCCACTGGAGAACGCTTGGCAATTGTTGCGCACACCACTTCAGATGCCAGGGCGCCAGCGCAGTCAATCTCTGCGGATACGCAGAAACATCCTCAGGTCGACTGGATCGCAATGCCAGCGCACCCCGCCGCTTATAGCCATGCCTTGTATGCGACCTTGCGTGCACTCGATCAATCGGGCTATGCACGCATACTCTGGGAAGTGCTTCCAGATCACCCCGACTGGCTGGGTATTAAAGACCGGTTAAGTCGTGCCGCGGCTGCGTTTGAAGGCAGCCGCAACTAGCAAGGTTTTAATTCGCTGAGGCTTTTGATTTTTTAATTAGCTCGGCCCAGCGCGGGATTTCCTTGGCCATGAGTGTGGCCAGTTCGGCCGGTGATCCATCCACCACAATCATGCCCATCTCAGTGAGTTTGTCTTTGACATCCTGCTCTTTGAGCGCAATCGAAATGTCGCCGCTCAACTTGTCAATGATCGGTTTAGGTGTGCCTTTGGGTGCATAGACCGCCTGCCATGACACCATTTGGAAGTCGGGTACACCCGCTTCGATCATGGTGGGTGTTTCAGGAGCGACAGCAATCCGTTTGTCGGTTGTGACCGCCAGCAGTTTGAGTTTGCCTGCGGTGATCAGTGGAATCGCGGCAGTGAGCTGATCGAACATGAATGTGACCTGGCCTGTGGCCACGTCCGTCATTGCGGGCGGCGTGCCTTTGTAAGGGATGTGCGTGAGCGTGATGCCGAGCCGATCTGCTAGCAGTTCACCAGCCAGATGCGTGGAGGTGCCTGCACCGGAGGAGGCAAAGGTTCTGCGATTCGGATCTTTTTTCAGTACCTCAATCAAATCGGCAACGCTGTTGATACCTGAATTGGCCCCCACCAGCAGCACGTTTGGAAGAAAGGCAACTAAGGAGACTGGCTCAAAGTCCTTGACTGGATCGTAAGCCAGGTTCGGATAGAGACTCGCATTGATCGCGTGGGTACTGATGGTCCCGCCCATGATGGTGTACCCGTCCGGTGCCGCTTTTGAGACGTAGGTCGCTCCGATTCCACCACCCGTGCCAGGCTTGTTTTCTACAATTACACTTTGTTTGAGTGACTCGGTGAGCTTGTGGGCAAGCGTGCGGCCAATCACGTCGGTTGAGCCGCCTGGTGTGAACGGTACGACATAGGTGATCGGTTTGGCACCGGGCCATGGCGTTTGCGCCCACGTTGCGCCTGCAAAAGTCACCGCGATTGCAGCCAGGCCGATTCGGGCAACGAGTGCGCGGTAAGGGGTTTTCTTCAATATGGTCTCCTCGAGTTTGCCTGTGCTGATTAACGGTTTTTAGCGGTACGCCAAACCTGAAACTCAACGCGGCTTTTTTCTTCTGTGGGAGGGTAGAGACCGCGAATGCTGCGACCTTCGAGTACTTTTTCTGTCACGAAATCTTCAAAGGCCGTCATTTCAACCGCTTCGGCGGCGATTTCCGCTGCCATGTCCTGGGGGATCACCACCACGCCTTCTGCATCGCCCACCATCACATCACCTGGGAATACTGCGACATCACCGCAACCAATCGGCCCGTTGATCTCGATGGCCTGATGTAGTGTCAGATTAGTTGGTGGGCTGGGACGGTTGTGATAGGCCGGGATCGTGAGGGTTGCGATCTCTGGGGAGTCACGAAAACCGCCGTCTGTCACGATGCCTGCGACACCGCGTTTCATCAGACGGCTGACCAGAATGGAGCCTGCGGAGGCTGCGCGAGGATCTTTACGGCTGTCAACTACCAGCACGGCACCTTCGGGACATTGTTCAACAGCGACGCGTTGTGGATGGGTCTGATCCTGAAAAACTGAAATCAGGTTGAGGTCTTCACGCGCAGGGATATAGCGCAGGGTGTACGCTTCGCCCACCATGTTGGGCAGCTTGGTGTTGAGTGGGTGAACATCCTGGATGAACTGATTGCGCAGTCCACGCTTGAATAAGGCCGTGCACAGGGTCGGAGTGCTAACGTGCATGAGTTGCTTGCGGATTTCAGGAGTGAGGGCCATGACTTATTCCAAAAAGTAAGGGGTCAGAAGTGCAAATGTGTGTGCGATCGAAATAGAAATTGCGATGATTAATCTGGGGACGCAGACGATTAATAGATATCTGGTTCGGCGACAGGGGCACCGAACGAGGTTTCCAGAAAATCAAAATCACAGCCCTGATCCGCTTGCAGGATGTGGCGGCTGAACATCCAGCCATAGCCACGCTCGTAGCGTTTTTCAGGTGCGACCCAGGCTGCCCGACGGATCGCAAGCTCTTCATCACTGACCTCGAGATGGATACTGCGTGCGGGTACATCGACGGTGATGAGGTCGCCGGTTTTAACCAAGGCCAGTGGGCCGCCGATATAGGCTTCGGGGGCTGCATGCAGAATGCAGGCGCCATAGCTCGTGCCACTCATGCGCGCATCAGACAGTCGCAACATATCGCGCACGCCTTGCTTGACCAGCTTAAGCGGGATGGGCAGCATGCCCCATTCTGGCATGCCGGGGCCACCTTGTGGGCCTGCGTTGCGCAACACCATGATGTGGCCTGGTGTGACATCGAGGTTTTCGTCCTCGACAGCCGCTTTCATTTCTGGATAGCTGTCGAATACGATCGCGGGCCCGGTGTGTTGTTGCAGATGCGGTGCACAGGCGCTTGGTTTGATGACCGCACCGTTGGGCGCAATGTTGCCACGCAGAACCGCGAGTGCGCCTTCGGCATACAGGGGGTTGTCGAGTGTGCGGATGACGTCGTCGCTGTAGACCTCTGCGCCCTCGATATTCTGTCCCGTTGTTTTGCCTGTGACCGTGAGTGTGTTCAGATCGAGATGGGGAGCGATACGATTCATCAGGCCAGGCAGTCCGCCGGCATAATAAAAGTCCTCCATCAGATACTTGTCACCGCTCGGACGAATGTTGGCGATGACAGGGACCTTGCGACTGTACGCGTCGAAATCATCGAGCGTGATGGCACAATGCTCACCGGCACGTCTGGACATCGCCACCAGATGCACGATGGCATTGGTGCTGCAGCCCATGGCCATCGCGACAGCAATACCATTTTCAAAGTTGGCACGCGTCAACATGCGTGCTGGCGTGAGATCCTCCCACACCATTTCAACGATACGGCGACCGCATTCGGCCGACATGCGCGGGTGATTTGAATCCGGTGCGGGGATGCTGGAGGAGCCAGGCAAGGCCATACCAATTGCCTCGGCAATCCCCATCATGGTCGCAGCGGTGCCCATCGTCATGCAGGTGCCGTGACTGCGCGCGATCCCAGCTTCGACTTCAATCCATTGTGTTTTAGAAATTTTCCCAGCGCGTCGTTCATCCCAGAATTTCCAGGCATCTGAACCTGATCCCAGTACTTTGCCTTTCCAGTTGCCACGCAGCATTGGACCAGCAGGCAAATAAATGAAAGGAACGCCTGCCGAAAGTGCACCCATCACCAGGCCTGGCGTGGTCTTATCGCACCCGCCCATGAGCACCGCGCCATCGATTGGATGGCTGCGGATCAACTCTTCGGTATCCATTGCCAGCATGTTGCGATAGAGCATCGTGGTGGGTTTGACGTACTGCTCAGCCAGCGAAATCGCAGGCAACTCGAGCGGGAAACCGCCCGCCTGGAGAATGCCGCGTTTGACGTCTTCGACGCGTTGCTTGAAATGGGTATGGCAGGGGTTGATGTCTGACCAGGTGTTAATGATGGCAATGACGGGTTTGTTTTCCCAGTCCTGTGGGGCGTAGCCCATCTGCATGGCGCGTGATCGATGCCCAAATGTGCGTAGATCATCGGGGGCGAACCAGCGTGCACTGCGTAGCGTCTCAGGTGTTTTACGGGTCATTTTTATATTTCCGAATATTTTTTTAACAACGTTTAGAAGTAAAGCACTAATATATTAGTGTGTCAACGTTAGAATGCGGCTGTATCGTCGCGATTGTTAAGGCATTTGAATGACTGTTGTAGAGAAAATCCCAGCACTGAAATTTGACCGGTATCGCCAAAGTGCGCCACAGGTCTTTGAGGCGCTGCGCGCGCTGATTATTTCGCTCGAGCTTGAGCCTGGTACGGTGTTACCACGTGCTGAACTGGCAGAACACTTCGGGCTCAGTCAGACGCCTATCCGCGATGCCCTGATGCGCTTGGCCGAAGACGGGTTAGTGGATATCTACCCGCAGCATGCGACGGTGGTGAGCAGAATTGATATTGCGTCTGCACTCGAGGTGCATTTTCTGAGACGATCGATTGAGGTGGAAATACTCAAGACCATCTGTGATTTACCCGAGGTGACGCATGCGGGATTGATGCTTGCCCTGGAGAGTCATTTAGGCGTGCAGCAGCAGTGCCTGATGCCTCTGAATTATTCAGAGTTGGCGAAAGCCGATGCGGCATTCCATCGCGAAATGTATGTCACAGCAGGTGTGGGCAATCTCTGGGATCTGGTGTGCCAGCGTAGTGGCCAGATCGATCGTCTGCGCAGGTTAAATCTCCCCGCAGAGGGCAAGGCGCAAGCCATTGTCAGCGATCATGGTGCGATTCTGGATGCCTTACGTCGTAAAGACAAGGCGGGTGCCGAGTTAGCGCTGCGTGTGCATCTGGGCGGCACTCTTTCTTTTGTGAAAGAGATTCATACGTTATACCCGGATTGGGTTAAAGCTTGATGGCGTAGGTGTCGCAGGCTTTGCGTCGTGGTGATGATTGTGCAGTATTCATTGTTGCTGGATATTGGCTTTCTTTGCGACAGCTCCCCATTTGATGGTTTCGTCATCCATATATTTTTTAAAGTCGGCAGGGGTGGATGCGATAATTTTGGAGCCAAGTACATCAAAACGTTCCCTGACTTCGGGCATCTCGAGCACTGTTTTAATGTTTGTTTGTAATACATTCACAATTGAATCTGGTGTGCCGTGTGGAACAAATATTCCGTTCCACTCGTATGCTTGATAGCCTTTGATTGCGCTTTCAGCGATGGTCGGCACATCAGGAAAATTTGCGTCGCGTTCTGGTGAAGTGATTGCGAGAGCTCTGAGTTCACCTTTGTTGACAAGAGCGGATACCGCAGGGAGATTGGAAAACATCATGTCCACCTGCGCGCCGACAGTCGCCATGATTGCCGGGCCACCACTCTTGAATGGGACATGAAGCATATTGATTCCTGCACCCTGACTAAATAATTCTCCCGCCATATACTGAACAGTCCCTTGGCCGCCTGATCCGAATGTTAATTTACCAGGTGATGCCTTGGCTGCAGCAATCACATCCTGGACTGTATGGAAGGGTGAGGCTTTTGGGACAACCAGCAACATAGGTGTCACGGCAACAAGCGTCAGAGGGACAAGATCTTTTTGTGGATCAAAATTGAGTTTTTGAATAAATGGGTTAATGGATAACGGGGTTGCATCGTATAAAAGTGTGTAACCGTCTCCCTTGGCTTGGGCCACGAAGCTTTCACCAATAATGCCGCTTGCTCCTGCGCGATTCATCACAACAACAGTGGCGTTGAGCTTGACTCCGAGCTGTTGTGAAATCAGGCGCGCCAGTGCATCAGCCGAACCTCCTGGAGCATACGGAACTACCATTGTGATGGGTGTCTCGGGATAGGTCGCAAAGCTCTTTGACGCAAAAAGTCCAACGAGGATACATGCAGTAATAAGGGTGAATATTTTTTTCACATTTATAACCTTTCAGTAAGTAGGTATGGTGTCACTTCAGTCGATTGAGATGTTGGCTGCTTGTCCGACTTTGACTGACTAGCGCAACTGATGGAGTGACATGCCGGGATGAGGCATTTCGATTTTTAAAATCGTACCGGTTTGTGATTCTGTGCAGTAGAGTGTTTGCCTGGCCGGACCACCAAACGCCACGTTGGTGAGTGACTGGCCACATGGACTTTTCCATATTGCGATTGGCTCAGCGCGATGATTGATGAGCCAGACATAACCAAGTCCAGGGTTGGCAATAATCAGATTGCCTGCCTGATCCATTGCAAGTCCATCAGGTCCGCTTGGTCCGTAAGACGTAAAGAACTGACCAACCTTGGCGACGCTACCATCCTCCATCAAGGGCGCACGCCAGATGCAGTTCCCTCGCGTGACTGCAATAAAAAGAACTTTTTCATCGTGAGACAACACCACACCATTCGGACTGGGTACATTGTCTAGCAACAGATCAAGTTGTCCGTTTGGTCTAAGGCGGTAGACACGCCCACTAGGGTCATGCATGCCCGATTGACCCTGGTCGGTAAAGTAAAGATTCCCTTTTGAGTCGAAGACTAAATCATTCACTCCCTTGAATCGTTCTGAATTTCTACGCGACAAATAGGGTTTGATGGTGGCGGTGGTGAGATCCAACAACATCAATCCATTTTTGTAGTCGGTGATGAGTAACGCAGTATCGGAGAGGAATTTCATTCCGTTGGGTTCGCCATCGTATTCAATGACTTGTTCCCAGGTGCCTCCTGCATCAATGCGAAATACACGCCCAAAGACGATATCGGTCACATAGAGGTTGCCGAGCTTGTCAAAAACCGGGCCCTCAATAAAGGAGTCAATGGGCTGTCCACCACGGTTGGCGTCCGCCCATTCCGAGCGCACACCCGTATAGCGAAGGGGGCCTGGCATCTCGGTCCAAACTTGAGCCGTTTGCATCTCAGGGATCTTGGTCAGAAACATAGTGATTACCTCATTGTTCACGCAGAGCATTCAGCACATTCTGTGCTGCACCACAGCCCATTTTGATATAAGCATCAGAGGAGACGCCAGCGATGTGCGGAGTCAGTATTAATCCCGGCTGATTAAAAAAAACGTGATCGGCAGCAGGAGGTTCCTGACTGAAACTATCAATGCCCGCACTCGCTACTTTTCCTGACTGAATTGCTAATAGTAGATCTTGCTCGTGAATCAGGCCGCCTCGGGCAGTATTGATAATAATGACGCCGTCTTTGCATTGATCAAAAACAGACGCATTCATGAAATTGCGATTGTCATCGGAGAGCGGGCAATGCAGTGAAATAACATCTGACTGTTGCCAGATCTGCTTTAACTCCACTGTTTCAATATATTCAGGATTATTTGCTGCGTAGGGATCAAAACCTATTATTTTCATACCCATTGCATGCGCGATCGCAGCGACTCGTTTGCCGATAGCGCCCAGGCCAACGAGCCCCAAAGTCCGGCCTTCGAGTTCAAGGCTTTTGTGCGTCGATTTGTCCCAATGACCTGCATGCATACGCCGATCAAGTGTGACGATTGATTTTGCACAGGCAAGAATGAGTGCGATGGTGTGTTCGGCGACTGCAGTGGCATTGGCGCCTGATGCAGCACACACTTTGATACCACGCGCCTGCGCAGCAGCGATATCAATGGTGTCAATTCCACTTCCGTGTTTGGAAATTACACGCAAGGATTTTGATGCTTCAATTATGGCTGGTGTGATCCGACCGTAGCGAACGATCAGCGCAATAGGATCATGTTTGCTGACCAAAGCGACGAGGTCTGCTTCATTCGGTCGTGCGCCAGCGAACTGTATTTCAAATCCCGAGAGTATTTCAACAGCCTGTGGCGCCAGATCAGCTCCGGTGACCAGGATCACAGGTAGAGTGTGTATGGAGGTCATAGTAACTCTCCTGTCGATGTATTTCGAATAAATGCGCTCAAGTTCATGTCAAGCAAGGAGGATAAACAGTTGGTCATAATATGATGGATTGAGGGGGTCAATATTGAGGATGAGATCGACTGATGCGTATGTATTTTTGGGTATTCAGTTCGTGCGTATTTAATCGATTGTTGCGCCAGAAGTGATGACAACGGTTGACCACATTTTGAAATCGCGCTCAAGTCGTAATGCAAGCTGTTCCGGGCTTCCGCCCAAAGCGACTGCGCCTTCGTTTTTCATTTTCATCTGGAATGATTCTGTCCGTATGGCTTGATTCGCTTCGTGGTTCAAGCGCATAACAATTTCAGCAGGTGTTCCGGCTGGTGCCATCAGAGCGAACCAGGTGGTCGCTTCAAAATCAGGGTAACCAGACTCTGCAATGGTCGGTACATCAGGCAGTTCTTGGGAACGTATCCGTGAGGTCACTGCAAGCGCACGTAATTTTCCAGCACGGATTTGTCCGACCAGGGTGGGTACGGATGACATGAATAATTGCACCTGACCGGCAACCAGATCATTAAAGGCCAGGTTGAAACCCTTGTAGGGAATATGTTGTACCTTGAAGCTAGCCATTTGCTGTAGTAATTCTCCAGCAAGGTGAGCGACAGTTCCATTACCTGGTGAAGCGAAGTTCAGCGTGCCAGGCTTGGACTTGGCATCATTGATAAGTTCATTTAGCGTCCGATAGGGTGATGATGCGGGTACAACCAGCACCAGCGGAGAGGATGCAACCAGTGCAATGGGCGTCAGATCTTTGAATGGGTTGTAAGGGAGCTTTTTGTAAAGTGTTGGATTGATAGCCAGGTTGCTGGTTTGCCCCATGACGATGGTGTATCCGTCTGGAGCTGACTTGGCTGCAGCATCAACGCCGAGATTGCCACCCGCACCAGGGCGATTTTCAGTCACAAGCGACCACCCTGCAGTCTTGCTGAGCGCGACAGACAACTCTCTAGAAATAATGTCCGTGCCACCTCCGGGGGGAAATGGGACGATCAGCCTGATCGGGTGATTCGGGTAGGCCTGTGCCTGTGCCTGTGCTGGTCCTGCGGACAACATTGCCACCACTGACATCAGCATAGCCGAGATCATAATTTTCAAACTTGTCTCCTGACGATCTTGAGGTCATTTAAAACCCAAGATACTTTTTTTAATTGTCACCAATATAAAAAAATGTTCCACTTGGCACAACACTATTTCGTCTGATGAAACGCATCTTGATTCGTAAAATTTAAATCATGTCAAAAAAAAATCTAATGATCGATGCTGAACGCCTCTGCGTCCCTAAGGAAACACAGGTGCCGGAGGTCGAAGGGGTGATCGCGGTAGTTCGGGCGCTTAAGCTTCTGGACGCTTTTCATGTCGAGGATGCCTTTATCTCCCTGGCCGAATTAAGTCGAAGAGCTGATTTGCACAAGTCAACGACCCTCAGGCTTGCACGAACGCTTGCGTTGGAAAAGTACCTGGTTCAGCGTAAGGAGGATGGTGCGTGGCGTTTGGGACCTGCTGCAGGTTGGCTAGGAGCGCGTTACCAAGCTTCATACGACGTCAATAATGCAATTGAGCCGGTCTTGCGGGAGTTGACAATCAAAACGAACGAAAGTGCTTCTTTTTTCGTTCGGGAAGGAAAAATTCGAACGTGTTTGGTGAGAGTAGAAGGGCCTCAGGCCATCCGGCATCACATTCGTATGGGGGAGGCCTTGCCGCTTGAACTGGGTTCCCCGGGTAAGGTGTTGCTCGCATTTTCTGGTCAGCCTGGAGAAATATACGAAGATATCCGAAGAAAGGGATTCTACATATCGATAGGCGAGCGCGATGCGGAGATCGCAAGTGTTGCTGCGCCTGTTTTTGGAAATAACTGGAGGCTGCTTGGTGCCCTGAGTGTCTCTGGTCCAGCAGGGAGGTTGTCTCGCAGCAAACTCAATGCCTTTGCAAAGATTGTGACGAACCGGGCGAGTCAGTTGTCATACGCGATGGGTGAAAATGCTCGCCATGAGCCGCTCAAAAAAACCTTTTGGCATCCCTGAGCCGCGTTTCTGGTAAACGGGTCATAGACGTCGAAAGGCTTATGCATTACTCGGCCAAGTCGGATAGTTTGTCAGCAGTTAATAGTGCAAGCTGACAGGAAGTAGGGTGTGCCGCGGTATTGCTGATCTAATCGGCAAGCCCGCGGAAGTGTAGTGCTCGTACTCTATCAGCAGAAAGCCTGAATGCCAGTCTGAGCACGTCCAAGAATCAACGCATGAATGTCGTGCGTACCTTCGTAGGTGTTCACAACTTCGAGGTTGACCAGATGGCGTGCAACACCATACTCATCCGAAATTCCATTGCCGCCCAGCATGTCGCGCGCCATACGTGCGATGTCCAGTGACTTGCCGCATGAGTTGCGTTTCATGATGGAGGTGATTTCAACCGCAGCAGTGCCTTCGTCTTTCATGCGGCCCAGACGCAGGCAGCCTTGTAGGGCGAGGGTGATTTCAGTTTGCATATCGGCCAGTTTTTTCTGGATCAGCTGATTGGCAGCCAATGGGCGACCAAACTGTTGACGATCCAGTGTGTATTGACGAGCCATGTGCCAGCAGAACTCGGCGGCACCGAGCGCGCCCCAGGCAATACCAAAGCGTGCAGAATTCAGGCAAGTAAACGGTCCTTTGAGGCCGGTCACATTTGGGAGCATCTGTTCATCGCCGATTTCGACTTCGTCCATGACGATTTCGCCAGTAATGGAGGCACGCAAACCGACCTTGCCATGAATCGCCGGTGCGGACAGGCCTTTCATCCCTTTTTCGAGGATAAAGCCACGAATGCGACCGTCGTGATCGCCACCGACACATTTGCCCCACACTACGAATACGTCTGCAATCGGCGAGTTCGAAATCCACATCTTGTTGCCGGTTAGCTTGTAACCATGGGCCGTCTTGACAGCGCGTGTTTCCATGCCGTTTGGATCAGAACCATGGTTAGGTTCTGTGAGGCCAAAACAGCCAATCCATTCACCACGTGCGAGTTTAGGCAGGTATTTTTGCTTTTGGGCTTCGCTACCAAATTCATTGATTGGCACCATCACAAGCGATGACTGCACACTCATCATTGAGCGATAGCCGGAATCGACACGCTCGACTTCGCGAGCGATCAAGCCATAGCAAACATAGTTCAGACCCGAGCCACCATATTCGACAGGAATAGTTGCGCCCAGCAGGCCAAGCTCGCCCATCTCGGGGAAAATCTCGACAGGTGTGATTTCTTTACGAAAGCCTTCGAGTACACGCGGTGCCAGCTTGTCCTGACAATAGGCGCGTGCGGCATCACGCACCATGCGCTCTTCGTCGGTGAGCTGACTGTCCAGCAAGAGAGGGTCTTCCCAGTTAAATGAGGCTTCAGCGGCCATGTGGTGCTCCAGAGATCAAATGTGAATATAAAAATTCAATTGCAATGCAGACGCAGGATAGCGTCTGCAGTTCAAGCTGTTATTTCTGCGCAGCAGCACGCAGTTTAGTAATGGTGGTGGTCGGCGTGATGGCTTCGGGGTCAATCAGGCAATGCACAATTGCCGGCTTGCCACTCGCCACTGCACGTTCAAAGGCCGGGCCAAACTGCTCGGTTGTTTCGACACGCTCGCCGTGACCACCAAAGGCCCGTGCGTAGGCGGCAAAATCCGGGTTTTTAAGCTGCGTGGCGGAGACGCGACCAGGGTAGTTTTTTTCCTGGTGCATACGGATGGTGCCATACATACCATTGTCGATAATCAGCACAATGATGGGCAGGTCATATTGCACGGCAGTTGCAAATTCCTGACCATGCATCATGAAGCAGCCGTCACCTGCAAAACAGACCACCATTTTTTCGGGTGACAGGCGCTTGGCACCCACCGCTGCTGGCAAGCCGTAACCCATCGAGCCTGACGTAGGCGCGAGTTGCGTGCCGTATTGCGTAAAACGATGGAAGCGATGCAGCCAGGTTGCGAAATTACCTGCGCCGTTGGTCATGATGGCATCGGCAGGAAGATTTGCCTCCAGGTATTGCATCACGCCGCCCATCTGGAGCGTACCGGGTGTCTGTATGGGTGCAGGATCGCTCCAGGCCAGATAGCTCTGGTGCATGGTCTGCGTGTCCGCAGCCCAGGGCATGCTGGATGGGACTGGCAATGCGGCCAGCTCTGCGGCAAATGCAGTGGGTGAGGCATTGATGGCAAGTGAAGCACGATAGACCCGACCGAGCTCGCCGCTGTCTGGATGGACATGCACTAGCATTTGCTTTGGGACGGGGATGTCAAAAAGTGTGTAGGCTTGGCTTGGCATTTCGGACATACGCCCGCCTACCAGCAGCACCAGGTCAGCGTTTTCGATACGCTTGAGCAATGCTGGATTCAGACCGATCCCCACGTCACCGATAAAACAGGGATGGTCTGCTGGAAATAGCATCTGGCGACGGAAAGAAACCGCGACAGATAATTTGAATTTTTCGGCAAAGGCTGCAAATTCCTGGACAGCCTGGGCGTCCCAGCGCGTGCCACCCAGGATTGCAACAGGAGATTTGGCGTGTGCCAGACGCTTGGCCAGATCGGCCATCTGTCCTGCGGCGGGCGCTGAGTCGATGGCTTCGTAGTGTGGAGCATCGGGAACTGTGGCCAGCTCGACCAGCATGTCCTCGGGCAAGGCAATGACAACGGGGCCGGGGCGTCCTGAGGTGGCCACGTGAAAGGCGCGGGAGAGAATTTCAGGGATGCGTGCGGCATCGTCAATCTCGGTTGCCCATTTGGCGGCTTGACCGAAGATCGCACGGTAATCCATTTCTTGGAAGGCCTCGCGTTCGCGCATCCCGCGCTCGATCTGACCGACAAACACGATCAGGGGCGAAGAGTCCTGCTTGGAAATATGAATCCCTGCCAGGGCATTAGAGGCGCCAGGACCGCGTGTCACCATGCAGATCCCTGGGGCGCCAGTGAGTTTGCCGTGCGCATCGGCCATCATGGCCGCTCCGCCTTCCTGGCGACAGACCGTTACGTCAATATTGACATCGACCAGGGCATCCAGAACAGCTAGGAAGCTCTCTCCAGGCACACAAAAGACATGCTTGACGCCATGACTGACGAGTTGACCAACAAGGATCTGACCGCCGGTTCGTGGCGTGCTGGGAGATGGTGCTTGGCTCATGGTTGGCTATTTTCCTGGTGCATCGGCAAACCTCCATCATATCGTGTTGCGGACCGATTATGGGCGGCGAGCAGACTAGTTTTCCTTAAAACCTGGTGGAAGTTTGCGTAAAGTGGCGGGTGTGCGGGAGAGTTTGATCGGTGAGGCCAGGCCGCGGTAGTTCCCTTGCTTGAGAACCATCTTGCGGTGTTGGGTGTGGGGATGTTCCAGAATCTGCTGGACATTGAGCACCGCAGCGGCTGGCACGCCTGCTTTAAGCAGTGTTTCAGCAATCGTCGCGGCCTCGTGCGTTTTGAGCTTGTCGACCAGTAACGCATGCAGGGCTGCGCGATTCTTTAGCCGATCCTGATTGCTTGTAAAACGATTGTCTGCACTGAACTCCTGAGCGTCAAGCACCTTGAGCAGGGTTTGAAACTGACGATCGTTGCCGATCGCCAGGAAAAGTGGACCATTTTTCGTTTCAACCGTTTCGTAAGGTGAAATGTTGGGGTGTGCATTCCCGCTGCGCCCCGGTACCTTGCCATTCCCAAAAAAATTCGCTGCATGCGGATGCAAGAGAGAAATGGCGCAATCAAACAGGGTGATGTCCAGAAATTGACCCAGGCCACTGCGGGTACGCTCCTGCATGGCCATCAGAATCGCCAATGCCGCATTCAGACCCGTCACCATATCGACAACAGGCAAGCCGACGCGTGTGGCTTCGCCTTCTGCCTCGCCATTGACGCTCATCAGGCCACACATGGCCTGCGCGCATGCATCGTAGCCTGGCATGCCACCCAACGGACCATCCGCGCCAAAGCCACTAATTCGGCAGTGCACCAGCTTGGGAAAGAGTTCTTTGAGTGTGTCGTAGCCAATGCCCCATTTTTCGAGGGTACCGGGTTTGAAGTTTTCGATCAGAATATCGGCATCGGCCAGCAGAGATTTAAGGAAATCACGTCCTGCAGGTTGTGCCAGGTCTAGGGTCATGCCTGTCTTATTGCGATTGACACCAATAAAATAAGAAGCGAGACCTTCTTCAAAGGGGGGCCCCCAGTGACGCGTTTCGTCACCAGCGGGCGGTTCGAGTTTCAGGACGTCTGCGCCATGGTCTCCGAGTATCTGCGTGCAAAACGGTCCTCCCAGCACGCGGCTCAGATCGACGACGCGAAAACCTGCGAGCGCACCTGTATTGTTTTGCTGTTGCCACATGTTGGGTTTTTTCCTGGGTCAGAATGTTTACATTGCGCTGGATAGCCAGTCGCACAGGGCAGGATCAATCACATCCGGGTCTGCAATTGGATCACGTGCAGCCAGACGATTTTTTAGGACAAGGTCTGCGAGATATCCACGCATCGGCATATTGGCCCGTTTGGCCTCCCAGCGCATGCCGGCCATCGTGACCACGTGATACAGACTACTTGCCGCCTGACGGGCATGCTCTGCTGTCTGGGCGGCACTCGCATTTGCCGCAAAGGCAAAGGCTTGTTCAATGCGTTCATGCTGAAGTGCAGCCAGGGCAGGGGACACCTGCAGTCCTTCGCGCAAGAGCTGATCCACGTGCGCGCGTAAGGCTGGCAGTGATTGTTCCTTTTGAATCGCACGCAGGACATCAAGCGCCACGATATTACTGGTGCCTTCCCAGATCGAGCCGAGATGCGCATCGCGCAAAACACGTGCATCGCTGAATTCTTCGATATACCCACAGCCACCACGTACTTCCATTGCATCACCGGCAACTTTGCGCGCATCGCGACAGGCACGGAACTTGATCAATGGCGTCATGATGCGCATCAGAGGTCTGAGGCTCGGATCGCGGTCTGCGGCTTCAAGTGCCTGCGCGGTCTGGTAGACCATCGTGCGTGCCTGTTCCGTCGCCAGCGCGATTTTGGAAAGCTGGCGTTGCATGAGCGGCATATCAATGAGACGCTTACCAAAGGCACGGCGATTTTTGGCAATAAAAAGTGCTTCGGTCAGCGCTCTGCGCATCAGACCGGCCGCGCGTACGCCATTGGACAGACGTGAGTTATTAATCATGTCTGACATGTGCTGGAAGCCTTTGCCACGCTCGCCCACTAGCCAGGCAAACGCGCCTTCGAGGCGAATCTCACCACTGGGCATTGAACGCGTGCCAAGCTTGTCTTTGAGGCGCAGGATACGATAGCTATTGGCGCTACCGTCAGGTCTCAGCCGGGGCAGGAGAAACAGGGAAACGCCTTTGAGTCCCGCAACGGGTTCGGAGCGCGCCAGTACCATCGCAAACCCAGCATCAGGATTCGAACAAAACCATTTGTCGCCATTGAGCAGCCAGTTCCCGTCTGGAGCCTGGGAGGCTTGTGTTTCGGTCGCACTGACATCAGATCCAGCGCCTTGTTCTGTCATGAACATCGCGCCCTGATGCAAGGCGTCAAAGTCCTGAGTCGTCACCAGCGGCAAGACTTGTTCGACCAGCGCGGGATCGCCGAATTTGCGTAATGTGCGTGCCAGAGAGTCTGTCATGCTGACGGGACAGCACAGCCCAAACTCCGCCTGAACGAATAAATAGGTCAGTGCATACTTTGCTGCAGGGGGCATGGGGGCAGGCCACCCCAGCACGCCACCACGATGCGACAGAGCGGCCAGGCCGAACTCACTGTAGGCGTAACGTTCCAGCTCAACATAGGCAGGGTGCTTTTCGATTGTCGAGACATCGATACCTGTTCGACTGCGAACAGAAAGGGTCGGTGGATGTTTGTCCGCCGTACCCGCGAGGTCATCGAGGGTTGTGCCTGCCAGCGCGCCCAGTCTGTGCAAGTGGGGCAGCAGATGTTTGTGCAAAGTGGCCGGTAGATAGCAGGCTAGCAAGTCGCGCGCCGCGTCAGCTTCAAAGAGATTGATGCCTCTCGAGTCTGGTACTGGGTGTGCTGCTGCGAGCTCTTGATGGCTCATTTTCAAAATGGTCTCCTGCCTGAATGAGAGACTGCATCGAACGTACGATCAGCCTCTCTCCTGTTATCTGAATACGACGGTGCGACTGCCGTTGAGCAGAATCCGGTGTTCGACATGACTTCGGACTGCACGCGACAGCACCAGGGATTCGACATCACTGCCGACCTGCGTGAGATCCTGCGCGCTCATGGCGTGATCAACACGTTCGATATCCTGCTCGATGATTGGACCTTCGTCCAGATCGTGCGTGACATAGTGCGCGGTGGCACCGATGATTTTGACGCCGCGGGCATGCGCCTGATAATACGGCCGGGCACCCTTGAAGCTTGGCAGAAAACTATGGTGAATGTTGATCGCACGTCCCTGCAGCGCCTTGCACAATTCAGGTGAAAGGATCTGCATATAGCGTGCAAGCACCACCAGATCCGCGCGATCACGTTCTGCGATTTCGAGGATCTTTGATTCTTGTTCCGCCTTGGTAGCCGGGGTGACGGGCAGGTAGTGAAAGGGTATGCCGTAGGCTTGTGCCATTTCAGCGAAGTCTTCATGGTTCGATACGATGCCCACCACTTCGGCATGTAACTGTTTGCTGTGCACACGGAACAATAAATCGTTCAGGCAATGACCCTGTTTGCTGACCAGGATGAGCAGGCGTGCCTTGCGTTGTGCATCATGAATATTCCACTCCATCAGGAACTGCTCTCCCAGTGCTTTGAAATCCAGATGCAACGCATCGATGGAAGTCCCGGTGGGCAGATGGAAGTGCACGCGCAAAAAGAAACGTCCCGTTTCTTCGTCACCAAACTGCTGCGCATCAATAATGTTGCCTGAATGCTTGAGTAGCAATCCACTGACGTTATAGACAATGCCTACTCGGTCGGGGCAGGACAGTGTCAGAATGAAATCGTTGTGATGCATGTCAGGCTCAGTAAGAAAAAATTAATTGGATTGCAGATGTAAAAGTGTTTCTTGGGCAATGGCTAGACTCGAAGTCAGGCCAGGTGACTCGATGCCAAACAGGTTGACCAGACCAGGAATACCGTGCGTGGCAGGTCCTGCAATCATGAAGTCAGCTGCAGGTTCGTGCGGACCCGAAATCTTTGGACGAATCCCTGTGTAGCCAGGCGAAAGTGTGCCGTCTTGCATGCCGGGCCAATAGGTCCGTACTGCCTCATAAAAACCATCGCAGCGATGCGGATCGATGCTGTAGTCGACATGGTCCACCCATTCGACATCAGGACCGAATTTTGCCTGGCCACCCAGGTCGAGTGTCAGGTGGACCCCAAGACCCGCATGATGAGGTGTCGGGTAAATCAGACGCGTAAAAGGCACACGTCCCTGCAGGGTGAAATAACTGCCTTTGCACAAATACTCCTGTGGGATCGAGGCTGCGGGGATGCCCTGAATGTTGCGCGCGAGAGTGGGCGCATGCAGGCCTGAGGCATTGATGAGTACGTTACATGACAAGGACATCGCCTCTGCGCCGCCAAACTCGAGCTCAAAACCTCCATTGGCACGCACCTTGCCAGATACCAGTGGCGTATGGAATACGCACTGTGCACCCGCGTTTTCTGCATCGCCTTGATAGGAGAGCATCAGGCCGTGGCTGTCGACAATACCTGTAGAAGGAGAGAGCAGGGCGGCGGTACATGACAGTGCAGGCTCAAGCGCTTTTGCCTGGGCAGCACTGAGTAACTCCATGTCGTCCACCCCATTGATTCGGGCTTTATCCATGATGCCGGTCAGCATCGGTATTTCGTCTTCGCTGGTCGCGACAATCAGTTTGCCCAGACGCTTGTGACCAACGCCATGTGTTGCACAATAATCGTAAAGCAGGTGTCGGCCCTGGACGCACAGACGAGCTTTCAGACTGCCCGCAGGATAATAAATTCCGGCATGTATCACCTCGGAATTCCGGGCGCTGGTTTCGGTGCCAATGCCTTCGGCTGCTTCAGTCACCATCACCTCACGGCCCGAGAGCGCCAAGGCGCGTGCAATGGCCAGACCGACTACGCCAGCACCCACAACGATGCAATCAATATCTGTACTCATGATGTTTTAGGAGTGAGGTCGTAGCCGCCCGCGTGGTAGACCAGTGGGAGCGCATCGCTGTAATTGCAGTGTTCAACCTGACCGACAAAGATCACGTGATCACCTTCGTCGTAGCGGCTGCGGTTGAAGCATTCGAACCATGCCGCGCAGTTCAGATCAATGCGCGGCGCACCGTTTGGTGCTGTGGTCATGGGAGTGCCGGCGAATCGTTCAGCTGGCGTGCCACGTGCAAATTTATTGGCCAGAGACATCTGGTCAAATCCCAATACTTGAATAACGTAGCGATCACAGGTCTCAATCGCAGCCAGTGAAGAGGACCCGCGAGACAGGCTCCAGACAACTAAGGGCGGATCCAGTGACACAGAATTAAACGAGCTCACGGTGAGGCCAATGTGGCTATGGTCCTCTTTGGCTGCCGTGACGATAGTCACTCCTGTCGCAAAGCGGCCCAGCGCTGCGCGAAAATAGGGTGAATCAAATGAAGGTGTAGCAACACTCATGGCGCAATACGTCCTATTTTCCATTGACCTGCTTCGTCGATAACATAGGTCAGGCGGTCGTGCAGTCTTGAAGGACGGCCTTGCCAGAATTCAAACGAAAGGGGTTTGACCCGATAACCGCCCCAGTGGTCTGGGCGCGGCGGTGCATCGCCATATCTGGTCTGCATGGCTTGTGTAGTGGCCTCGAGCGCCTCAGCAGTGACCGGCTGGCTCTGCTCAGACGCCCAGGCACCAATGCGTGAACCCAGGGGTCGGCTCTGGTAATAGGTATCTGATTCTTGTGCAGAAACTTTTTCGATGACCCCTTCAATCCTGACCTGACGTTCAAGCGGCTGCCAAAAAAACAGCAGGCTGACCCACGGCTGGGCGGCTAGTTCCTGGCCTTTGCGTGAGAGGTAGTTTGTGTAGAACACAAAGCCTGAGGGATTGAACTCCTTGAGCAGCACGATGCGCGCCGAGGGCCGGCCCTCAGCGTTGGCTGTCGCGAGCGTCATCGCGGTGGGTTCGGGTACTTTTTCTTCAATTGCCTGGTTGAACCACAAGGCGAACTGATCGAAGGGTGATGCCTGGGCGTCCTTTTCAAGCAGGACTCCCTTTTCATAGCTCTGTCGCATATGCGCAATCGACATATTGATCATCCAGTTACAAGGCGCTTGAGGCCCGGAATAGGGCATATCAAACGTTACAGTAGTGTACCGTGCCGAATCACCGGAATTGTCAGGCCTGCTGGCAGTCTTTGGCGGCTTGCTGGTGGAGTGCGAGGCGGTCTGCAAGCTTGGCCAGCCGTGCGTCGCAAATTCCTGCTTGCTTGAGTGCAATGGCGGTCTGCATCACATAGTCAAAACAGGTTCCGTAGATGCCTTGTGCACGCATCACGATATCGACCAGTTCATCTTCATGCGGTTCTTTGACGTAACTCGAGGCGTCTGGGTTAATGATGAAGGTCAAAGCCGATACTTTGCCCTGATCCGTTGTGCATTCTTTCCAGTGCGGAAGATAAGCGCCTGTGGACATCTCCCGTATCCAGACAGTGCGGAAGGTTTCACGCACCGTGTGCGCTGGAATTTTAAACACCATGCCGCCGCAGCCGTCCCCACCTTGTTCCAGACCAAAGACCAGGCCTGGGACCTCTGGGGTGCCACGATTAATGCGTGACCACAGGCATAAAGCACGATGATGATTGTCCAGGCGTGCCAAACGACTTTCGACGAAATCGAACTCGGGACGCCAGATGAGTGAGCCGTAACCAAAAATCCACACATCTTCGTGCGACTGCCAGCCATTAAGCGCGGCGTCGAGCGAGGCCTGGCGTTCATGCTCGGTCCAGCGCTTAAATAAGTCTGCAGAGGGAGGGGATTGATTCAGCAATGTATTTGACATGTGATTCAGGCTTAAGAGGGCAGTTCAGTGTTTGAAGGCGCAGGCTCAGACTCTGCGGCACGTGTGAACCATCTGCCCGCGCCCAGACTGAACGCGGATATCCAGAATAAAGGCATCACTCCCATTAATGTCCCAAGCGCTCCGAATGCGAGTGGCAGGGATACCTGGCAGGTGTTGATGAGGGCCATCCTGACGCCGAAGGCTTCGCCTGCCCGACCGGGTGGTGCGTGTTGCTGGAGCAGTGCCAGTATTCCGGGCTGTGTGGAGCCGAGCGCCAGCCCAAGGGCAAAAGACAGAATCGTCAGAACCCAAACTTGTGAAAACAGTGGATAAATCAGGTAATTGATGCCGGCTGCTGCCATTGCAATGTGAATCAGTTGCCAGGGCCGCAAATGACGCTGAATAAAAGGGATGCCAATCCGCACGATGATGGTCGCGGCTGCGAAGCTCGCCAGAATGAAGCCAATGGTGGTCGCAGACAATCCAATACCGACACCAAAGATTGGCACGACAAACATGTGAGTATCCCAGGCGCTCGACAACAGCATATTGGCGGCAAAGACGCGGCGCAGTTGGGGAATCGCCAGCAAATCCATGACGCTGCGTTGTTCCTTGGGCAGGCTGGATTTTTTGTGGGATGCGAGCAGATACTGGCGCATCTGATACAGACCAGTCAGAGAGATGATCGGTGGAAGTGCCAATAAGGCAAATGTAAAACGGTAACCCAGATGGTCAATCGACAAGCCTGCGACCAGAGGCCCAATCAGGCCAGAGGTGGCCAGGCATAAGGATAGCCAGGAGAAGTTGCGAAGTTTTTCTTCTGCGGTGCCCTGACCCATCTGACGCTGTACCGCGATCTGGAAGGTCATATGACCGGTCCCGATGCAGATTGCGGCAATGATCAGGGCCGTTAAGTCTTGCCAGACAAAAGGTAGCGTGGTGCCTACGATGACGCTGATGGCACTGGCCCGCATGGGCTGCCAGGGGCCGATCCTGTCGATCAGTTGGCCGGCTTTGACTGAAAACATCGCAGGCAGTAACGCAAAGACGGCAATCAGGATGCCGACTTCAAAGGTTGAGCGTTCGAGTTTGAGTGCAGTGAGCGTGACCGCAATGCGTCCGCCAGAAATGGCGATGTGGACCAGCATAATCAGAACGCAAAGCATCCCTGGTCCAGCCAAAGCGGACAATTTGTGCTGCGAAGGATTAGGGGGCGAAGAGATGCTCACGGTTTCAGATCAAATTGTGTGCCTATGAATCACTCTTGTCGAGAGTGTTTGGCAGTTTTCTGCAAGGTTCGTGCAAAAATGCATCATTCCACTTTTACTACGATCTCAATGCTTGAGTTTGACTCTCTCTGATGAATAACCTCCCCGACGATACGGAACGACGATTTGGTGGTTTGACCAGGCTCTATGGTCCGGCCGCCCTTGCTGCGTTGCAGCACGCGCATGTAGCGATTGTTGGCATAGGTGGGGTGGGGTCCTGGGCCGCTGAGGCCCTCGCTCGCAGTGGCGTGGGCGCATTGACCCTGATTGATCTGGATCACGTGGGTGAGTCAAACATCAATCGTCAGATTCAGGCGCTGACCGAGACACTGGGTCAGGCAAAAATCGAAGCGATGGCCACACGCATACGTGGGATCAATGCCTTGTGCAGTCTCACACTGATTGATGACTTCCTGACGCCTGAGAACGTTGCACAACTGCTGCCTGTCGGGATTGATGTCGTGATCGATTGCACAGACCAGGTCAAAGCGAAAATTGCCATGGTGCTGCATGCGCGTAAGTTACGGCAGGCCTTGCTGGTGAGCGGTGGTGCGGGAGGCAAAACGAATTTGCTCGCCCTGCGTGCAGGAGATCTCTCAGAGGCGACCCATGATGCGTTGCTCACCAGGATGCGCAATATTCTGAGACGAGAGCATGGCTTTGCACGTGCCGGGACGGACACGGGCAAAGTTAAGAAACGGGTTCCAAAGATGGGCGTACGAGTGTTGTGGGTAGATCAGCCGACGATTTTGCCGGCAGCCTGGCAGACCGGCGGGAGTTCTGACGCTACAAGCCCAGCGGTCCCTCTGCAAGGATTGGCTTGCGCTGGGTACGGCTCAAGCGTTACTGTCACGGCATCGATGGGTTTTGCCGCAGCGTCTGAAGCGATCAATACTATTCTTGACCTAAAAAAATAATTTCAAATGACTCAGAACGTAAATAAACCGCCACGCATTCTTTCTCAAATTTTGTCACTGGATGATTTCGAACGCGAAGCGTCCAGACGATTGCCACGGCCGATTTTTGGCTATGTTGCGGGAGCTTGCGAAGATTGCCACTCCCTGCGTACGAACCGGAGTATTTTTGCCGACTATGAGTTTGTTCCCCGTGTTTTGGTGGATGTTTCCAAACGTACCCAGGAATTCGAGCTTTTTGGACATACCTACAGTGCACCTTTCGGCATGGCGCCGATGGGCATCACGGCAATGTCGGCGTATCGCGGTGACGTCGTGCTGGCCGAGGCCGCCCAGCGTGCGAATATTCCTGCCATCATGAGCGGATCTTCCCTCATCCGGATGGAGGAGGTCGCCGAGGCAGCCCCCAATACCTGGTTCCAGGCGTATCTGCCAGGCAAGGTCGAGCAGATCGCTCCACTGATTGAGCGTGTCGCGGCGGCGGGTTTTAAAACGCTCGTCATTACTGTTGATACCGCTTCAGCGGCAAACCGTGAAAATAATGTGCGTACTGGGTTTTCAACACCATTGCGTCCGAGCGTGAGACTGGCCTGGGATGGTCTGAGTCGTCCGCGCTGGTTGTTTGGCGTTTTTCTGAAAACGTTATTGCGACATGGCATGCCGCATTTTGAGAACTCGTTTGCGACGCGTGGCGCACCAATCATGTCTGCCAATGTGATGCGTGATTTTTCAACGCGTGGTCATTTGACCTGGGAACACATCAGGGCCATTCGCACGCAATGGAAAGGCCCGATGGTGATTAAAGGTATTTTGCACCCAGGCGATGCAGCCCTGGCTCGCCAATATGGTATGGATGGCCTGATTGTGTCGAACCATGGTGGGCGTCAGCTGGACAGCGCGACTTCACCCCTGCGCGTGTTGCCGCAAATCCTTGAGCAATTCAAGGACGGTCCGGTCATGCTCGATAGTGGCGTGCGACGCGGTGGAGATGTGCTCAAGGCCCTGGCACTCGGAGCCCGCTGTGTGTTTTTGGGGCGGCCATTCAATTTTGCCGCTGCGGTCGCGGGACCGGCAGGTGTTGATCATGCGATATCGCTTTTGCAGCAAGAAGTGTCACGTAATATGGCGATGATGGGCGTCACGCGTCTCGGGCAATTAAATTCTGAATCTTTGCTTCATCCCCCTGAGTAATGGATGACAGGACGTTTTGACGTTTGGATGCTCAAGCTTCGAATTGAACATGTTTTAAAAATTGAACGTGTATTAAATAATTAAACATTTTTTTGTAATGATTTTTTAAAAATAAATGGAGCAAGAAATGGCTGACCTGGGTTTTCAAATCAATACACATAAGCACACTGTAAGCACCGCAACATTGAAAAAATTTGCAAAATTTGCAGTAGCAAACATCAGTGATGTGATGAACCGTACGAACGGGACCGTTGATCTGCGTCCTTTTCATAAAGGCGGAAAAATTCTTGGACGTGCCTTCACTGTCAAGACTGCGCCTGGCGATAATCTGATGGTCCACAAAGCGATTGACATGGCGGCACCTGGCGATGTGATTGTTGTCGATGCGGGTGGTTTGCAGCGCAATGCCATCATCGGCGAAATTATGTCCACACTGGCTGAATCAAAAAAAATTGGCGGCATGGTGATTGATGGTCCAGTGCGAGACGTTGATGCCTTAGGTAAAAGCAAATTCCCAGTTTTTGCACGTTCGATTTCACATCGCGGCCCCTACAAAGAAGGTCCCGGTGAAATCAACGTCACCGTGTCGATTGACGGTATGGTTGTCCATCCTGGCGACATTATTGTGGGTGATCAGGATGGCTTGCTGGCGATTCGTCCAGAAATTGCCGAAGAACTTGCCAAACTGGTGGCTGCTGTCGAAAAGAAAGAAAAAGAAATCCTGGCAAAAATTGCTAAAGGCACCCTGGACCGCTCCTGGGTCGATGCAATCTTGCGTGCGAAAGGCGTCTTGAAGTAAGTCGTTGGGTCGTAAGTAGGGGGTATGCGATTCGCTTTGGTGGAGCGTCCCCCCCTATGACTGAAAGTAAGGTTGCAACAGACTATCTGGCATTCGAACCAGAGAGCTGATAAAAGATTTGGAGACAAGATGAAAAAGAAAGTTGCCCGCTTTGATTTCTGGTTGAATCCAGCATTTGATGCGCAGATCGGCAAGATTGCGGATATTGATTTGTCACTATTGCGCTACAACGATTCGCACGAGAAAAATCTGGCTATATTTCGCACCACAAACATTTATCATATTTGTGCCGCGCGAGATGAGGTCCCCCAGCAGTGGTGGGTGACCGAAGAACTTCTCAAGGCTTCGCCTAATTTGTTGTGCGCGTCCAGCTCAGGGGCGGGTTACGACCCGATCGACCTGGACGCCTGTAATCGTCACGGTGTGTTGGTAGTCAACCAGTCAGGCTGTAATGCTGATTCAGTCGCCGAGCATACGCTCGGCTTATTGCTCTCAGTCAAACACCGCATTACTGAGTCCGATCGCGTTATGCGTGCAGCCGCTTACACCACACGCGAAGACCTGATGGGTAATGAGATTCGTGGACTGACGATCGGGATCGTCGGGATGGGTAATATCGGTCGTCGCGTCGCTCACCTTGCCCAGGCTTTTGGCATGCAAGTCATCGGTCATGATCCCAATCTTTCAGAGGCAGAGATCAAGTCCCGCGGCGCACGGCCCGTGAGCTTTGCCGAACTCTTGATGCAATCGGATGTTGTGACGGTTCACTGCCCACGGACCCCTGAGACACTGAATTATTTTGGCAAGGAACAATACCGAGCGATGAAGTCTGGTGCGGTGTTTCTTTCAACGGCGCGCGGCGGGATTCATGATGAAGCTGCCCTGTATGAGGCGCTGCGCGACAAGCACCTCTCGGGTGCGGGGTTGGATGTCTGGTCAGTCGAACCACCTGCCCGTGATAATCCCTTGTTGTTGCTGCCTAATGTGACAGCGACCTACCACACGGCCGGTGTCACGCACGAGGCACGTCGCAATGCCGCGACCATGGCTGCCGATCAGATTGCCGCGATGCTTCGAGGTGAGCGCGCCCCACGCATCATTAATCCCGAGGTCTGGCCTGTCTATCTTGAACGTTTCAATCGGATGTTTGGCTAAACAGGGAGGTATAGAACATGAAACCTTTATTCAACAAAATAGTTGGCATCGGGTTATTGGCTTTATCTTGCACGCTTGGATCGACTTCGACCGCGCATGCCGCAGACTATCCGGACCATCCGATTACGATGATCGTCGCGTACGCCCCTGGCGGCGGGACAGATCTCGTGGCCAGGTTAATTGCGCCTTATATTGAAAAATATCTGGGTAATAATGCTCGCATTGTCGTCACCAATAAGCCTGGAGCGGGCGGTGCCATTGGCTTTTCAGAGCTGGCCAAGGCCGCGCCTGATGGTTACACCATCGGATTTTTAAACACACCGAATCTGGTTTCAATTCCGATTGAACGCGAAACCAGTTTTACCTGGCAAAGCTACGATTTGATTGGTAACCTGATTGACGATCCAGGTGCCTTTACCGTCAATACGTCCAATCCGATCCGCGACCTCAAGGAGTTGGCTGTATATGCCAAAGACAATCCCGGAAAGGTCACGGTGGGCACAACTGGCGTGGGCTCCGATGATCATCTCGCCATGCTGATCTTTTCCAAAGCTTCGGGTTTGAAAATGACGCATATTCCTTATAAGGGATCTGGAGAGGTTCGCGGTGCACTTGCTTCTAATCAGCTGGTGGTGGGTGCAATCAACGTAGGCGAAGCGCTGCAATATATGAAAGGCGGTAGCCCCATGCGGATGCTTGGTCAGATGGCAACAAAGCGTTCTACGCTGGCACCAGAGGTGCCGACCTTTGCCGAACAGGGCTACAACATTGAAATGGCCTCTTTGCGTGGCCTGGGTGCACCTAAAGGCCTGCCCCGCGAAGTGCGCGAACGTCTGGTCAAGGCTGTCGCCCAGGCTGCGGCAGATCCGGGTTATATCAAACAGGCTAATGAAATGTTCGCGCCTGTCCGATACCTCTCTCCCCAGCCGTATCACGACGAATTGAGCAACGCAGAAAAAGACTTGCGTCAGTTATGGCAGGACATGCCCTGGAAGGAGTGAGTTTGTTTCTAACCTGACATCGATCCAGCCGCGCAGGCCGTTTGATAAACGGATCTGCGCGGCTGGCTTGAGCAGATCTTCACGCGTCAGCCGACCTTCTGTGGCCTGTTGGGTATCTAGTAATTGAGCTCGCTGTACTCCACCCAGGAGTCCGTTAGTCAAAGGGGGCGTGGTCCAGATGCCATTTTTTTTGATATAGATATTTGATCGACTGCCTTCGCAAAGTTCATCGCGCTCATTCAAAAATATCAGATCAAAAAAATCTTTATGAGTTGCAAGCCAGGAAGTCGTTGGGGCATACCAGGGTCGATAGGTGGTTTTATGTTGAAGCAAGGGCTCAGTACTGTTGAGCCTGAGGGGCGCAATGGCAATGGCTGGCAGGTTTTGCAAGCCAGGCAGGGGTGCGCATTCGATGGAGAATTTGCCAGAGGGCTCAAGTAAAAGTCGCACACGCCGTTCGCCCGTATCAGGTGCTGCGCTTAATGCTTGTTGAATGCTAGCCATTAAGGCTTCTTGACCTGGCCACTGGTAATTTAATGCATGAGCAGAGTCTTTGAGTCGCTTTAAATGGTAGGGCAGCAATCCAATCGTGCCAGCCTGATCTGCACGCATTGTTTCAATGAGTGCGGGTAACTCCTGAGTCAATATGCGAGCCTTCCACTGACACTCCTGCCATTCCTGTTCTGCCTCTGAATCATGGACAATGCCGCCGCCCACATGATAAGTACCCTGTCCGTTGTCCGCCAGCACAAGGGTGCGAATGGCGACGTTAAGTGAAAAATCACCATTGGGTGCGAGCCAGCCAATACTGCCACAGTACAGACCTCTAGGGTGCGATTCGGTTTGCTGAATGCGTTGCATGGCGGCGATCTTGGGAGCGCCAGTCACCGAACCGCACGGAAACAATGCTTTTAAAATTGTCTCAAAGCGGGTGTCTTGGCGAATGGTTGCCTGGACTGTCGAGGTCATTGTCCAGACGGAGGGGTATTGTTCAAGTGAAAACAGGGGGGCTGCCCGTACCGTTCCGGGAATGGCAATTCGCCCTAAATCGTTGCGTAATAAATCGACAATCATCAGATTTTCAGCACGATTTTTTTGACTGTTCTGCAGGTCTCGCCCAGTCTGCGCATCCAGCTCCGGATCCGCTGCGCGCGGTGCGGTGCCTTTCATCGGGCGAGTGGTCAGTGTCTCGCCCTGGCGTTGTATAAACAGTTCTGGTGAGAACGACAGAACGGTCCTGTTGAGATCTTCGATATAGGCGGCATAGGCCGAAGGGTGCTGATTGGCAATCTTGCGATAGAGCTTGTCCGCCTGGCCCGTCGTTGATACGTGCATGGGGAAGGTCGCATTGATCTGATAGACCTCGCCTTGTGCGATCCATTGACGGATCTTGCCGATACGCTCGAGATAGGCAGCATGCGTAATGGCAGGTTGCACAGTCAGGACGCCTGCCTCTAGTGTATCTGTGGCATTCCATGGCGACTCAAGTGACATCTGGTCAAAGACCAGTGCGGTGAGTCTGGGATGCGTATTGACACCGTGTTGCTGCTCCATTTTACAGTTCTGCCGGGTCGCCTTCGTTGGCTGGTGCGCGTTCGTGAATGGCTGGGATGAACGCATGAGTGCAGGTTCCAGCCATTCACCCAGTTCATAGTCAAGCAACAAGGCAATCCACGCCCCGCTGCGTTGTGCCGCTTGAATCTCGGCAAACGCTTTGGGTAACTCGTCCAGACCTGACGCAGTAATCCGTGTACGCAGTCCGCTGAGTACACGTGCCTGTCCTGTCAGCCGATCTTCAAAACGACAGACATTCATTTGCGCGTCATGAACTCATGCAGGACTTCGCCTGTGTGCGAGCGTTTACGCACCGCCACAACTTGTTCAGGTGTGCCTTCGATGACCAGTTTTCCGCCTCCTGTGCCACCTTCCGGTCCGAGGTCAAGCAACCAGTCTGCCTCCGCGATGATATCCAGATTGTGTTCGATTACGACGACTGTGTTGCCAGCCTCAACCAGGCGATGCAGAACACGGATGAGCTTTTCTACGTCTGCCATAGACAGACCCACTGTGGGTTCGTCGAGCACGTATAAGGTATGCGGGAGACGTGATGCGCGACCCGTTGTAATGACGCCTTCGGTCATGCGTGCTTTAGCCAGCTCGGTAACGAGTTTGATCCGTTGGGCCTCGCCGCCTGAAAGTGTGGGGGACGGTTGACCTAGCGTCAGGTAGCCAAGTCCGACATCCTGCATCAATTGCAGAGGGTGACGAATGCGGGGGTGCGCAGCAAAGTACCCAATCGCGTCATCGACCTCCATCGAGAGTACCTCACCCGCATGTTTTTCGCGCATCCGCACGCCAAGCGTATCGGTATTGAACCGTGCACCATTGCAGGCATCGCAGGGGACTTTGACATCCGGCAGGAAACTCATTTCGAGTGTGCGCATTCCCTGTCCTTCGCAAAGCGGGCAACGGCCATCACCGGTATTGAATGAAAAACGTCCAGGTCCCCAGCCCCGGATACGCGCTTCATTGGTCTCGGCAAATTGCTTGCGCACATCATCCCAGAAACCGATATAGGTGGCGGGACAGGAGCGTGGTGTTTTACCGATGGGTGTCTGATCGACTTCGAGCACGCGGTCCAGTTGCTGCCAGCCCTCAATCGCATCACAGCCATGCCAGACCGGATCGGCGCGTTTGGCAACTGCAGCATGCAAGTTGTCCAATAGCACTTCGCGTGCGAGGGTGGACTTACCGGAGCCGGAGACACCGGTCACGACACTCAGTCGACCAATCGGGAAATGCGCATCAATATGTCGCAGGTTATGCAGCTTTGCACCCTTGACGGTGATCATCGGTGTGTCGGTGGCGATCGGCCGTCTAGGTTGCAGGGGATGTGCAAGAGGATGCCTGAGGTAGTGCCCCGTGGTGGACTCAGGGGCATCCATCAAGTCTTTCAACGTGCCCTGCGCGACGACGCGGCCCCCCCGGATGCCAGCTCCAGGTCCAATATCAATCACATGCTCAGCGCGTCGGATCGTATCGTCATCATGTTCAACCACAACCAGTGTGTTGCCGTTTTGTTCCAGACGGGAGAGTGCGCCCAGCAGGATACGATTATCGCGTGGATGCAGGCCAATTGTTGGCTCGTCCAGCACGTAGCAGACGCCCTGCATGTTCGAGCCAAGCTGTGCGGCGAGCCTGATGCGTTGTGCTTCACCGCCGGATAAAGTGGGCGCTGCGCGATCCAGCGCGAGATACCCCAGGCCGACTTCCTGCATGAATTGCAGACGGCCACGTATCTCAGAAAGAATGTCACGGGCGATATCCGCATCACGCCCCTTGAGCACGAGTGCGGTAAAAAATGTATGCGCATCCGAAACTGGCAAGCCAGCGAGTTCGGCAATTGATTTGTCGTGCCAGATCACCGCACGTGAAACAGGATTGAGTCGCGCGCCATGACAGCTATTGCATGCCTGGGTTTCACCTTCGTACCAGGCATTCCAGGCCGTTTCTTCACCTGTTTGTTCTGCATCAAAGCCCTGAAGTTGCAAGCCCGTACCAAAACATGCCTGACACCAACCGTGCTTGGAGTTGTAGGAAAACATTCTTGGGTCTGGTTCAGGAAAACTGGTGCCGCAACTCGGGCAGGCACGCTTGACAGAAAAGTGCTCCTGCTCAAGCTTTGCTTCCATGTCTTCGTGGAGCTTGTCCAGTGGCCAGACAATGCTCATCACGCCCTGACCATGTTCGAGGGCACTGCGCACGGCTTCACGCAGCTCGGTTTCGTTATTGCTGCCCACGGTCAGATCAGCAACGGGTAATTCAATCGTGTGTTCTTTAAAACGATCCAGTCGCGGCCATTTTGCTGTAGGAATAAATGCCTCATCCACGCGCAAGTGAGTGTGGCCTTTACCTGCAGCCCATTTAGCCAGATCCGTATAGAAGCCTTTGCGCGCCGTGACCAGCGGGGACATCAGGCCAATCCGCTGACCCTTGTGATCGCGCATGATGCGCGCCACGATCTGGTCGGCGCTTTGCGGTTCGACACTCACCTGGCAAGTGGGGCACATTTGTGTGCCGAGTTTCATGTAGAGCAGACGCAAGAAGTGATGGATCTCTGTCATCGTCGCGACGGTGGATTTACGTCCACCGCGGCTGGTCCGCTGCTCGATAGCCACGGTCGGCGGAATCCCAAAGATCGCATCGACGTCTGGCTTGCCCGCTGGCTGCACGATCGCGCGCGCGTAGGCATTGAGCGACTCAAGATACCGGCGCTGACCTTCGTTAAACAGGATATCGAACGCAAGCGTCGATTTACCTGAACCCGACACGCCAGTAATGACGGTGAATTTTCCGTGGGGAATACTGACGCTGATATTTTTAAGATTGTGTTCACGCGCATGCAGAATATCAATGCTGGTGGCTGCGCGTCTTTTTTCTTTCAATACGGTCTGTAGTGAGCGACCAGCCTGGTTTTGCCCAGGTTCATTGAGCGTCAGACTACTTGCTGCCTGACTTCCCGCCAGGGCAGAGGTACCGATTGCATCGGGTGTCATCGCAACGGCGTATTCACGCAGTGCCGCCCCCGTATAGGAGGTCGGATGTGCCATCACCTCCTCAGGACTCCCCGCGACAATCAGTTCGCCGCCTGCGTCTCCGCCGTCCGGACCGAGGTCAATCACCCAGTCTGCCGAGCGAATGACATCCAGATTGTGTTCGATGATGAGCAAGGTGTGACCGGCGCCGAGCAGTTTGCGAAAGGCGCGCATCAATCGCGATACGTCATCAAAGTGCAAGCCAGTCGTGGGCTCGTCAAACAGGAACAGACTGCCTTTTTTGGCGAGCTTGGTAGTCGAAATCCCGCTGCGCGCGGCTTCGGCCAGATGGCCTGCGAGTTTGAGGCGTTGTGCCTCGCCTCCCGAGAGTGTGGGGACAGGCTGACCAAGCTTGACATATTCGAGTCCGACGTCTTCGAGAGGCGCAAGTCCAAGCTGGACATCCCTCAGGCCTTTAAAGAATTCGAGTGCTTCGGATACAGTCATATCCAGCACGGCGTCAATCGAGGCGCGGCGCCCGAGATGTTCGATCTGCACCTCCCGGACCTCGGGTCTGAAACGTTTGCCATCACAGTCTGGGCAGCGGATGTAAACGTCCGACAGGAACTGCATCTCAACATGTTCGAAGCCTGTGCCGCCACATGTGGGGCAGCGACCATCACCGCTGTTAAAGCTGAATGTACCTGGCGTATAGCCTCGCTCACGCGCGACCGGGGCTTGTGCGAATAGCTTGCGGATCGGATCAAAGGCTCCGACATAACTCGCAGGGTTAGAGCGTGCGGTTTTGCCAATCTGGGCCTGATCCACCATCACGACATCAGCGAGTTGTTCGGCCCCCAGAATGCGATCAAAGGTGCCAGGTGACTCTGTCGGCTTGCCCATGATTTTCAGCAGCCCCGGGTAGAGCACATCCTGAATCAGGGTGGATTTCCCCGAACCAGAAACGCCCGTCACGCATACCAACCGGCCAAGCGGAATTTCGATCGAGACATTTTTAAGGTTGTTAGCGGTCACGCCTTCGAGTAACAGGCGTGGTGTGCCAGGTAAGACAGGCAAGGGGCGAGGAGCTTCGACCTTCATCCTGCCGCCCATGTATTTTCCGGTGAGCGTCTCGGCTGTTTTGAGGGCTTCTGGCGTGCCATCAAACACGATGTGTCCGCCGCGCTCGCCTGGTCCCGGACCGACGTCGATCACGCGATCTGCTGCAATCATGACCTGGGGATCGTGTTCGACCACGACCAGGGTGTTGCCCGCGTCACGCAGGCGATGCATCACCTCGACGACACGGTGAATGTCTCGCGGATGCAGACCAATCGATGGTTCGTCCAGCACAAAGAGTGTGTTGACCAGGGAGGTCCCGAGGGCGGTGGTGAGGTTGATACGCTGCACCTCTCCACCAGACAGGGTCCGACTCTGACGGTCGAGTGTGAGATAGCCCAGTCCGACATCGCAGAGGAATTTCAGCCGTGCCCGGACCTCGGTGAGCACCAGATCCATTGCTGCATCGAGCGCGCCGGCAAATTTGATCGTCTCAAAGAACGTGCTGAGTTGCACGATCGGTGTGAGCATCATGTCCTGGATGGTTTTGGTTTCGATTTTCCAGAGCAGTGCATCTGGTTTGAGTCGCGCGCCACGGCATGTCGGACAGGGCGTGTAGCTACGATATTTGGAGAGCAGCACACGCACGTGCATTTTGTAGGACTTGGTCTCGAGCCAGGTAAAGAATCGCTGCACCCCATACCACTGGGTCTTCCACGCCTGATTGCCACCTTTCCATAATGGATCGCCATCCAGCACCCACTCCTGATGCTCGGGAGGGAGGTGCTTCCAGGGCGTATTTGTAGAAACGTTGGCGCGCTTGGCGTACTTCAGGAGTTCTTCCTGGCAGTTGAGGTAGCTGGGGGTCTGCCAGGGTTTAACTGCGCCGCCTTCCAGTGTTTTGTTTTCGTCCGGGATTACCAGGCCAAAATCAATTCCGATGACACGGCCAAAGCCGCGACAGGCTTCACATGCGCCCAAGGGAGAATTGAATGAAAAGGCGCTGGGTAATGGATCGCTATAGCTGATGTTGCATTCTGCGCAATGCAGTTTGTCGCTGAATTTCCAGACCTGTGCATCCACACCCTCTGCATCCAGTGCATGGATGGCAATCAGACCATTGCCCATTTTGAGCGCGATATCCAGTGCTTCCAAGACGCGGGAAGGTTCTGCCGTAGAAAAACGAAAACGATCCTGAATGACGCGCAGCGTGCGTAAGGCGGGTGCGGTGGACGCTGACTTCTTTGAGGTGGATTTTTTGGCTGGGGCGCTGGAGGCGGGCGGTGCCGTAACGTTTGCTTGCGAGCCGGGAGATCCGCCTGTCTGACTTTCATCCGCATGCACGCGGGTATAGCCTTGCTGATCTAAAAACCCGCGAATTTCTTCTTCGGTAAAGCTGAGCGGCACTTGGACGGGAAAGGTCACCACCAGGCGTGGGTCGCCGAGTGCCGGCGCGCGGGCATTGATGGCTGCCAGGATTGAGGCCGTGCTGTCACGACAGACGGCTTGGCCACAGCCGCGGCAAAATATTTGAGCGCCGCGGGCAAAGAGGAGTTTCAGGTGGTCATTGAGCTCGGTCATGGTGCCAACCGTGCTGCGTGAGCTGCGCACCGGATTGGTCTGGTCAATCGCAATCGCCGGGAGAATGCCCTCGATTTTGTCGACTTGCGGTTTATCCATCCGGTCAAGGAATTGCCGCGCATAGGGTGAGAAGGTTTCGACGTAACGTCGCTGGCCTTCTGCGTAAAGAGTGTCGAAGGCCAGTGAGCTCTTGCCTGAGCCGCTGACACCCGTGATCACAGTCAATTCGCCCGTATTCAGAGTCAAATCGAGGTTCTTCAGATTGTTCTGGCGCGCGCCAGTAATGCGAATAATTGGGTTCATTGTGCAATCATAAAGTGACTCGACCATTTAGGTGGGCAAAATAGCCCCAATGTCCATATTGTTTTTAGGTTAATATAGGAGGTTCTACCGGAGATTTTTCATGGCTTCAGAAACAAAACGTACACGCCGTAACACCCTCGAGCGCCGTTGTTTGGGCAAGGCCTTCAAGCGCCTGTTCGTCAACGCACCTAAGGGCGTGTTCAAAATGCTGGAAAAAGTCAAAAAAGCCTAATTAAGGTTTGTTTTGAAATTTGCGGTGCATTCACTGTAGATTTTAATTTTGATCGATTAAAAAGCCGTCACCTTTATTGTTGACGGCTTTTTTCGTGCGCTCCAACACCATTGATTTTGTCGGACAAAACCCTAAAAACGCTTAATAGGTCTGACTGCGGGTTACCCCTAGGTGTTAAAGAGGCCGGTGGCCTTGACGCAAGCTCCGTATAGCCTGAATATCTGTGCACGCAGCATATAAAAAATATTCGGAGACAACCATGAAGTTTTGTAATGCAAAACTATTTTGGAAGCTGACGCTGGCTTCAGGCTTGATCGCAGGTTCATTCGCCGTCCAGGCTCAGCCCATTAAGGTGGGCTGGCTATCTTCACTCACTGGTCCGCTCTCTGCCTCGGCGATTGCCGAGAACCAGGGTGTTGAGCTGGCTGTTAAAGAAATCAATGCCGCAGGCGGCATCCTGGGTCGCAAAATCGAACTGTTAACCCGTGATACGGCGGGTGACCCGACCAAGGCGGTGAACTTTGCGCAACAACTTGCCTTTAGTGACAAGGTGAACGTGGTGATCGGACCAGTTAACTCGGGGGAGGGTCTGGCGACCACCCCGATGCTGGCACGCGCAGGTGTACCCAACATCATCATTGGTGCAATCGATGAGCTGACCGACGCCAAGAAATATCCCCGTGCTTTTCGCATGATCAATACCAACATGCAGTGGATTACGACGGCGAATAACTACGCAATTCAAACACTGAAAAAGCAGAAGGTTGCCGTCATCGCTGACACGTCGGGCTACGGCACTGCGAGCGCGAAATCTGCAATTGCCTTGCTCGAAAAAGCGGGTATCAAGCCGGTGTACTCCGTATTGATCGATGCAAACAAAACGGATGTCATGGATGAGATGACCAAAGCGCGTAATGCCGGGGCGGATGTTGTAATGCCCTGGTCTGCGGCGGCTGGGTTGCTGGGTCGTTTGATTAACGCGCGTGGCGAAATGGGCTGGGATGTGCCGATTGTTGGACATCCGGCACTGATGGCTGCGCAGATTCGCAAGTTGCTCAACAAACCAGAGTACTGGGATAAAACTTATGCAGCAGGCTATCTGAGCACAACCTACCTGCCTGACGGCAAGTTGCCCGCCACGACACAGGCACTGGTTGACAAGATCCGGCCACGCCTGGGCGGAGGAGAAATTGATGTGACCTTCTGGTGGGTGGCACTCGGCTACGACACGGTCAAAATGATTGAGCACGCGATCAAAAAAGCGGGCTCGACCGATCCGGCGGCTTTTCAGAAAGCGCTGGAAACCACCACAAAATATCCAGGGGTCTACGCAACATATAGCTGGAGCGATACGCAGCGGGATGGTTTTCCCGATAGCGATATGGTCATGAATACTGCTAACACGTTCAAGGACGGCAGTTTTAATCTCGCTCCAAAATAATAAAAAAAGGCTGATGAAATGCTGACAGTCCTTGTAACAGGTCTGGCCATTGGCATGCTGTATGGTGCCGTGGCGCTTGTTTATAACGTGATGTTTTCGACCTCCAAGGTACTGTCGGTGACGACGGGACACATCTCCATGCTCGGCGGCGTCTTTGGCGCCTGGTTCATGATCAACCTGAAGATGCCCTGGTATGTGGGGCTGCTGGGGGCGATCCTGATCGGTGCGGCATTTGGCTGGGTGACGGATGTGCTGGCGATTCGTCGAGTGCTTGCCCGCAGTGATGAGCACCTTTGGCTGTTAAGTACCCTTGCAGTGGCGACCATGGTGCAGCAAGGTGTCGGCTTATGGTGGGGCACTGAGCCTACGCCTTTTCCAAGACTGATTCCGCAAGATTTTGGCGCGGGTATGGCTGATCAGAAATTCTGGCTTCCGATTATTCTGGCCGTACTCATGGCGATTGGACTGGAACTTTTTTACCGTCGCACTTTGTACGGAAAACTATTTTTGGCGATGTCCGAGGATGCCTTTGCCGCACGTGCGCGCGGTGTATCTACGGATCGCATCCGTTCAATGTCCTATGTGCTGTCGGGTGCGCTTGGCGGTCTGGCGGGCTTTGCCGCGGGGCAACTGACCTTTGCCTATTTTGCTTTAGGTTTGACCCTCACCCTCAATGGTTTTATTGCCTTGGCCGTCGGTGGGTTGGGCAGCAATATTGGTGCTCTGGTGGGTGGTGCTTTGCTTGGTTTGCTCAATGCCTATGCGACCTATTGGTTCGGAGGCGAATATCAGCAAACGATTTCTGTCGGCCTCTTGATGGTGGTGCTGCTCCTCAAGCCTGAAGGCTTGTTTGGCTCTAAACGCGTCCGTCCTGTTTAAGAACGGAGCGGAGAAAAAACATGCATACACCTTCGAATCACACACGTACGCTTGCGCTGATCCTGGCTTGTCTGGCTGCCTTGACCTTACCCTTTTGGGCGGGGGATCAATATCAGTTGCATCTGGCTGCACTCATTGGTGTGTACTGGATTTTGATATCCGGACTCAACATTGTTGTCGGCTATACCGGTCAACTTTCCATTGGGCACGTCGGCCTATTGTCAATCGGTGCCTATGGATTTTGTATCCTCGCCGGCAAGATGGAAATGAATCCGTATTTTGCACTGATCATCTCCGGTGGGTTGGGGGGGGTATGTGGACTGGCTCTGGGTTTGCCTTCCTTGCGACTGCCTGGTTTTTATTTTGCCATGGCAACAATGGCGTTTGCGCTGATCGTCAATGAAATCATTCTCGCGCAGGTCGATCTGACGGGGGGTGGAATCGGTCTGGTCGGACCTTTATTTACGGCGCCCTTTGATACGCCTGCGGGCTTTTATTACCTCGTGACACTCCTTGCCGGATTTGCGACCTGGATGACCTGGAATATTGCTCACAGCATGTGGGGCAAGGGCTTGATTGCCATTCGCGATAATCCGGTGACCGCACAGGCGGTCGGCGTGCCGGTGTTCCGGGCCAAGCTGGTGGCCTTCGTGTTCAGTGGTGTGCTGGCTGGCGTGGCGGGTGGCTTGTTTGCCTCCTTGCAAAGCTACATCACGCCAGATACCTTCGTATTTGAATTGAGCATGTTTTTCTTCGTCTGCATCATTATCGGTGGACGCGGCAGTATTCTCGGGCCGTTTCTCGGGACAGTGGTGCTGACCGCATTGCCTGAGCTGGTGGCTTCTCTGGCCAAGTTGGGGAATTTCTTTTATGGACTGCTCCTGCTAATCGTTGTACTCGTGATCCCCGAGGGGATCGGCAGGATGCTCCAGTTGATTTATGAGCGCGTCAGGCCACGTGAACTGGAATCGATCCCGATTCAGCCTGATGTGAATAGTCTGCATCAAACACTGAGTGTCTCGGCAACAGAGGCAGGTCCGATTGTCGTCGAGCACTTGAGCAAACATTTTGGTGGCGTGTCAGCACTGGATGACGTGTCCCTGACGCTCATGCCTGGCGAGGTGCATGGGCTGATCGGTCCGAATGGGAGTGGCAAAACCACAATGTTGAATCTGCTGTCGGGCTATTACGAACCCTCGTCCGGAGACATGCTGTATCGCGGTCAGGATTTCGGTGCAACGACCGTCCAGCAGCGTGCCCGGATGGGCATTGCCCGCACTTTTCAAAAACCGCGTCTCTTACCTGAGCTGACCGTACTCGAAAATGCGATGGTGGGGGCGTGGTCTGAGGCCCACTCTGGATTTCTGGCATCGGCGTTAGCGATGCCCAAGGTGCGCGCAGAAGACCGTTTTCTGCGTGAGCGCGCGGCCGAGTTGCTGGCGGGCGTAGGTCTCGGTGCAGTGATGCATCGGCGTGCCAATCTGCTCGATCATGCTCAGCAACGGTTTCTCGAAATCGCGCGTGGCCTGGCACTGCGACCTCGCTTTATTCTGCTCGACGAACCTGCTGGCGGCTTGACCAGTGTAGAGATCGAACATCTGGGTGCCGTCATCCGTACCATTAGTCGGTCAGGTATTGGCGTGTTGCTAGTCGAGCACCATACTGACTTTGTTTTCCGTGTCTGCGACAAGGTGACAGCCTTGAATGTGGGGCGCATGATCCAGCACGGCACTTCAGATCAAGTCCGGCACGATCCGGAAGTGATTCGGGTCTATCTCGGAGCCTGATGATGACTGATAAAACTTCCCGACCAGAGCAGGTGTTGTTGTCTGTGCGTGACCTGCATGTTGCCTATGGTAAAGCCGAGGTTGTGCATGGCCTGTCGCTTGATGTGCGAGCCGGTGAATTCGTGGTGGTGCTCGGGCGCAACGGTGCAGGTAAGAGCACAGTGATGCATGCCATTTCCGGACTGGTTCCCAAGCGCAGTGGCACAGTGATGTTTGAAGGCCAAGACCTCTCGCAGGCGAGTGCCAGAAAAATTGTGCAGTCCGGCATTATTCAGGTGCTCGAGGGACATCGTGTCTTTCAGACCTTGAGCGTCGAGGACAATTTGATGATTGGCACGTATGCTAAGTCACCACGCGGGGATCGCAGTAAGCTTGGCGCCATCTATGAATTATTTCCAGAGCTGGCGGAGCGTAAGCAGCAAATGGCCTCACGGCTGTCTGGCGGTCAGCAGCAGATTCTTGCGGTGGCGCAAGGTGTGATTGGCGAGCCTAAACTATTAATACTCGACGAGCCTTCGGGCGGACTGGCACCAATCGTGGTAGATCGCATTCTGTCGGTCGCCTCTGCCTTGTGTGCCAAAGGCCTGGCTATTTTGCTCGTCGAGCAGCTTGTTGAAAAAGCGCTCAAGCACGCGCATTTTGCATTTTTGATGGAAACCGGTCGTATCGTGGCTGCAGAGTCCTCGGAGCAGATCGGTCGAGGTGATTTATTACATAGAGTTTTTCTTGGCGGTGGTGAACCGATGACAGAAATGGAGAGTCAATAATGAGTAGTTCAAAAAGATGGGTCAATCGTCCTGAGGGTTCAAACTGGGGCGATTTCGGTCCGGATGATCAGCGTGGCAGAATCAATTTGCTGACCCCTGAAAAAGTCATGCAAGGCATCGCTGAAGTTAAAGAAGGCAAGCCTTTTTGCCTGAGCTTGCCGCTCGATTATCCAGGTGGCAACTTGCTCAATCCAAGACGTCATCCGCCGGTGATTCGTCCGACCTTGCGCAATGGTCGTCCTAATATGAATTACAAGCTGTTTACGGACAATAACCAGCATAGTGACGTCGTGAGCGACGATCTGGTCGTCTTGCATTTGCAATACTCAACGCAATGGGACAGCCTGGCGCATGTGGGTTCGCTATTCGATGCGAACGGTGATGGCATCCCCGAAGCTGTGTATTACAACGGCTATCGCGCAGGCGAACACATTATCGGACCGACAGAAGGTAAGGACGCAGGCGTTCCTGAGCCAGGCGACCAGAGAACGACTTCGAATGCCACCGCACTTGGTATTCAGAATATGGCGGAGTCCTGCGTGCAGGGTCGTGGAGTGATGGTCGATTTTCATGCACATTTTGGTAATAAAAAAGTGGTCGTGGATTACGACGTCATGATGCGTGTGCTGGAGCAGGATAAAGTCGAAATTGAAAAAGGTGACATGGTTGCCTTGCATACCGGCTTTGCCCAAATGCTGCTCGACATGAAGAAAAAACCTGACCTGAGCATTCTCGATAATAGTTGTGCTGCGCTCGATGGCCGAGATTCAAAACTGTTGAACTGGATCACGGACAGTGGGCTGGTGGTACTGATGGCCGACAACTATGCCGTCGAGGCGCACCCTGCAACCAAGCATGTCGGTTGTTGCGCCACACTGCCGTTGCATGAACATTGCCTGTTCAAACTTGGCATTCATCTGGGTGAGATGTTTTATCTGACGGAGCTTGCCCAGTGGTTACGCAAAAACGGTCGTAACCGTTTCCTGCTGACCGCACCTCCGCTGCGTCTGCCAGGTGCGGTCGGTTCGCCCTCTACAGCCGTGGCAACGGTGTAAAACGTTTGAAACAGGGTCGTGCAGTCATGACCCTGTGTATTGCGATCCGTGGGCATAAGCTTCTGCGTGATCGTACCCTCACTTAAAAACGTGGCCAAAGAGCTTGCGAATAATTTAATTCCTTTGGGGAAGACATGAAAGACGTCATTAGAATTGGTTCAGGTGCTGCATGGTGGGGTGATCGCGTTGAGCCTGCCGCACTCAATGCAGAAAAGGGGGACCTTGATTATTTGTGTTTCGAGACGATGGCTGAAGCAACCGTCTCGGCTGCGCAAGTGCGTGCGCGTCGTGATCCGACTTTTCCTGGCTATGACACCTATCTCGATGACCGCATGCGCGCGGTACTGCCGCATTGCATGAAGCGTGGTACCAAAATCATCACCAACCAGGGATGGATTAATCCTGATGCGGCTGCAAAACGTATTGTGTATTTGCTGCAGGAGTTCGGCTTCACGGGCGTAAAAGTCGCCTCGGTCAATGGGAGTCTCATTACCGAGCATGTGCTGGAGATGACGGACACGATTCTGGAGAATGGGTTGCCGACCTCGACGCTGACTTCTAATCTGATTTCGGCCGAGGTTTATCAGGGTGCTGAACCAATTGTCGATGCTTTGAAAGCGGGTGCGCAAATTGTGATTACGGGTCGGGTCGCTGACCCATCCATTTTTATGGCTCCGATGATGTATGAATTTGAATGGGATCCGCTTGATCACGTCAAACTCGGACAGGGTAATGGTCTGGGACATTTGCTGGAGTGTGGCGCACAGGTCACCGGCGGATACTTCTCTGATCCAGGCTTTAAAGACGTACCGGATCCCTGGAACTTTGGTTTTCCGATTGCCGAAGTGTCACGCGACGGCAGCGCAGTCATCACCAAGGTTGCCGGCACGGGTGGTCAGGTTACGCTGCAGACGGTTAAAGAACAGATGCTTTATGAAGTGCATGATCCCGCGAATTATCTGACGCCTGATGTAGTGGTTGATTTCACCACCGCCCAGATCGAACAAGTCGGACCTGATCGCGTGCGCGTGAGCCACATCGGTGGCAAGCCCCGCACCCCGACGCTCAAGGTGTCGATTGGTTGCACAGAGGGATTCATCGGTGAAGACATGTTCTTTTACGCAGGTCCTGGCGCATTGCGTCGTGCAGAACTTGCTAAAAAAGTGCTTGAGGAGCGGTTCAAAATAGTCAATTTGAAAGCGGAAGAATTTCGTATTGATTACCTCGGACTCAATGCAATTCATGGCGCGGCCACACCGGCAGATGCACCAGAGCCTTATGAAATCGCCGTCCGTGTGGCTGCACGCACCAAGACACGCGAAGAAGCCGCCAAGGTTGGGCGCGAAGTCGATGGGATGGCCGTGTCTGGCATTGCCCATACAGGCAAGCGTGTCCCGCATCAGGACCGCACACGTGAAGTGATTGGTGTCTGGTCTTCCCTGGTACCGCGTGAACGCGTGACCCCTTCAATTAACTATTTTGTGAGCTAAGTCATGAAAGTAAAACTGCAGCACGTTGCCCATGCACGTTCTGGTGATAAGGGTGATACGTCGAATATTTCTGTGTTTGCCTACACGCCAGAACTTTATGCCTTACTGAAAGACCAGCTCACTGCTGAACGGTTTAAGGCCTTTTATGCCGGAGCGATCAAAGGACCCGTTAATCGTTATGAGGTTGATAACCTCGAAGCCATGAATTTTGTGGCTCAAGGGGCCTTAGGTGGTGGCGTATCGCGCAGCCTGTGTCTGGACAACTACGGCAAGGCCCTGTCTGCTGCAGTATTGGGCTTTGAAATTGAAGTGCCGGATGCATTACGGTCGCATTTGCGCGGACAGCATTTACTTGCGGCAGTCGTCTGATTTTTTGCTTAGCTGATTGTAATCACTGGTCTGTCCGGGATAATAAATATGTCATCACTTAAACAAGCGCTTCGCATGTTTGCGCAGGCTACGTTGTTTGTGGTTGGGCTCACTGCATTACATGTCTCTGCGCAGACCACCTTTGGCGATCGACCCATCCGCATTGTTGTCCCTTATCCGGCTGGGGGTACGACTGACTTACTGGCGCGCGCAGTAGGCCCGCGACTCGGTGAGCGGATCGGTCGTACGGTGGTGATCGAAAACAAACCTGGTGCAGGTGGTGTGATTGGGGCAGCACAGGTCGCTAAGTCTCCTCCTGATGGTCACACGCTGATTTTTGCAAGCATTGCGAGTCACGGCATCATCCCCGCCTTGCAGGTGCCGCCCCCCTACGATCCGATCGCTGACTTTGCACCGATCTCGCTGGTCGCAAGCACTCCCAACGTCCTGCTTGCGAATGTGGATCTACCCGCCCAGAATGTCAAAGAACTGATTGCGCTGGCTCAAGCAAAACCCGGGACGATTAATTTTGGTTCGACCAGTCATGGTGGCTCCCCGCATATGAGCGGCGAGTTGTTTAAAACGCTTGCAGGTATTGACATCGTCCATGTGCCCTATAAGGGTGGCTCTCCGATGCTGATTGACCTGATGGGCGGGCAGATCGCGATTGGCTTTGATAACTTACCCTCGTCAATGGCCTATATTCGTGCCGGTAAGGTGCGTGCGCTCGCGGTGACCACCACCACGCGCTGGCCGGGTGCGCCAGAGATTCCAACCATGATCGAAGCCGGTGTGTCTGGCTACGATGTGTCTGCCTGGTTTGGTTTGCTCGCCCCAGCCGGTACGCCAAAACCTCTGATTGATGAACTCAGCCGTCACCTGATCGCGGTATTACGTTCCCCTGAACTTGAAAAGCAATTTTTTGAACTAGGGGCGCAACCCGTAGGTGACACGCCTGCAGAGTTCGCCCGATTCATTGCAGAAGAAAGTGCCAAGTGGAGTAAGGTTGCGCGCACCAACAATATCAAACTGGAGTAATTCAGTGCTGTCTTATAGCAACCCGTTTGTCTGTCGGATAGAAGCCTGTTTGTTTGTGTCATAGCAGACTAGTTTTCTGTTTCATAGCAGCTTATTTGTTTATGGCTTCTGATACTTACGCTATCTATTTTTTATCGTTATCTCAGGAATATAAAGTTTGAATCACGCTTACATCACCGGAGTAGGCAATACCGCCTTTGGTCGCCTCGAAGGCTACAACACACTTGATCTGATGGCCGCAGCTGCCAGACAGGCGCTCGACTGTGCAGGGCTTGCGCGCGCAGACATTGATGGCGTGTTGTGTGGTTACTCGACCACCATGCCGCATCTGATGCTGTCGACTTTATTTTGTGAGCGGTTTTCACTCAAGCCAGATTATGCGCATAGTGTTCAGTTGGGGGGTGCGACGGGCGCTGCAATGCTGATGCTTGCACGCGAGCTGGTTCAAAGCGGCCGGTGTAAAAATATGCTGGTGGTCGCGGGTGAAAATCGTCTAAGCGGACAGACGCGTGACAGCTCCATACAGACCCTTGCACAAGTTGGGCATGTCGATTATGAGGTCCCCAACGGTGCCTCCGTGCCGGCCTATTATGGCTTGATGGCCTCGCGATACATGTACGAAACTGGGGTGACGAGTGAGGACCTTGCCGAGTTTGCCGTGCTGATGCGCAACAATGCGATCCAGCATCCGGATGCGCATCTCACGACGCCGATCAGTATTGCTGATGTGCTGGATTCCAAACAGATTGCCGAACCACTTCATTTAATGGATTGTTGTCCTCTTTCTGATGGCGCAATGGCCTTGATTGTTTCTGCCGAGCCAGGTGACGACGTGCGAGTCAGAATGGCTGGTGCTGGTCAGGCGCATTTGCATCAGCATCTCACCGCTATGGAAGATGTTTTGAATTGTGGTGCAGCAGTCGCCTCAGAACGTGCATTCAGGGATGCGGGTCTAGAGGTATCCGATATTGATTATCTTGGTATTTATGACTCTTTCACGATCACGCTGCTGATGTTGCTCGAAGAAATCGGCTTTGCACAACGTGGGCAGGCGGCTACGCGGTTACGTCAGGGTGACTTTGCGCGGCATGGTGTGTTGCCACTCAATACCCATGGCGGTTTATTGTCTTTTGGTCATTGCGGCGTAGCAGGAGGGATGGCGCATGCTGTCGAAGCCTGGAGACAGTTTGCACAACAGGCGGGGCCCCGGCAAGTCAAGACACCTACGCATGCGTTTATTCATGCCGATGGTGGCGTGATGTCCTCGCATGTCAGTCTGATTCTGTCAAAGGAAGCTTGAGCCATGTCCATACAAAACATTTCAGACACAGCTGTGCACGCACGCGTTCAGGCACATTCCCAACCACTTTCGCACTCTCTGGCTCAGCCCTATGTCGAGGGGCTAAAGCATTGCCTGATCCGTCTTCAGACTTGTGGTGCCTGTGGTCGCGCTCAAACGCTCGCCCACGATGCGTGTCAGCATTGTGGCCACGAACAGTTGATCTGGTCAGACTCTGCGGGGCGAGGTGTTGTCCATGCAGTGACAGTAGTGGGACGTGCGCCCTCTGATGCTTTTCGACCGCTTGCACCCTACACCCTGGTGATTGTGGCTCTGGACGAAGGCGCGCACGTCATGGGGCACGCCACGCCCGGTATCAAAATTGGCGAGCGGGTGGTTGCCACTTTTTTTGAGCATCTCGGTGAGACCCTGATTAAATTTCAAACTGCTCATCCCTGACCGTTCTATTTTTGCTTCTGGATGGAATCACCATGTCAGACCTGCTTGAGACTGCTTTAAATCCGAGAACTGTCGCCATTATTGGTGCATCAGAAAATATCCATAAAATTGGTGGGCGTCCAATCTATTACATGCAGCGCGCAGGGTTTCGCGGCACGATTTATCCGATCAATCCCTCGCGTACGGAGGTGCAGGGTCTCAAGAGTTATGCCTCACTCGCGCAGTTGCCAGAGACACCTGAACTGGTGCTGATCGTGGTGGCGGGTGATAAAGCTGTCGAGGCGGTTGAAGAATGTGCCGCGATGGGTGTGCAGTCTGTGGTTGTGATTGCGTCGGGTTTCGGCGAGGTGGATGAGGCGGGACGAGCTACACAGCAACGCATGACGGATGCCGCACGTGCGACAGGCATACGCATCTATGGCCCGAATACGCATGGGCTGGCTAATTTCGGGACTGGAGCGATTGCCGGCTTTTCGACAATGTTTATTGAATGTCCGCCACAAGACGGCCCGATCGCTGTGCTGAGCCAGAGTGGTGGGATGAGCGCCATGGTGTATGGCTTGTTACGCCAGAAAGGCCTGGGAGTCAGGCACGTACACGCGACAGGAAACGAAGCCGATGTAACGGTCGCCGATATGGCCTGGGCCATCGCACATGATCCTGAAATCAAGCTGATGTTGCTCTATCTTGAAAACATTGCCAACCCTGAGGTGCTGGCACGAGCGGCACAGTATGCACGCAGCCGTGACCTGCCGATTGTCGCAGTCAAGGCAGGTCGTTCAGCTAGTGGCCAACGCGCTGCGTCAACCCATACAGGTGCGATGGCCAACGAGGATCGCGTGGTGGAAGCGTTTTTTAAAAAACACGGTATTTTGCGCGTGCGTGATCCCCATGCGCAGGCACTCGCCGCTGAGGCCTATCTGAAGGGGTGGCGCCCGACGGGTAATAAGCTCGTGGTCATCAGCAATTCTGGTGCGAGCTGTGTGATGGGCGCGGATGCCGCCGAAGACAACGGTCTCGAGATGGCGGTGCTGAGCGATGCGACGCAGCAAGCTGTTGCCAAGTCTTTGCCAGGTTTTGCGACCACAACGAATCCGATTGATATAACAGCTGCGCTGCTCTCCAATAGCGGTTTATTCAGCGAAGTCTTGCCCGCAGTGGCCACGGATCCTGCAGCAGATATGTTCTTTATCAATATTCCTGTTGCGGGCGCCGGGTACGACGTACAAGCCTTCGCACGTGATACGGCTGCGTTTGAAGCGCTGACAGGTAAACCCGTCGCGGTCGCAGCATGGCAAGAGTCTGTAGCCGAACCCTTCCGTCAGGCTGGCGTGGCGACTTTTGCCAATGAGGGGCAGGCCGTTGGCGTGCTCGGGCAGCTTGCAGCACATACGGCCCTGTTACGCCAGTCACTTACGGTTTGGCCTGTATTGCCTGCTGTGTCTGTCCCGGCTGGTTCGCAGCAATACTGCAACGAAGCGGAATCGCTCAAACTGCTGTCTGAGCACGGTGTTCCAGTCGTCAGTCATTATTTATGCCAGACGGCGACGCAGGTCAAAGCCGCTGTGCAAGCGCTGTCTGGACCCGTTGTGATCAAGGCGTGTTCGGCAGACGTGCCGCACAAGACAGAGTTTGGTCTGGTCTCACTGAATATTCAAGAGGCGGACCAGGCTGTGAAGGTGTTTGAATCGCAGATTAAACGTCTGGCAGAAATGCAGGTCTGCGCAGAGGGTGTGATCGTCGCTGCAATGCATCGCGGCCGCCACGAGCTGATGATTGGTGCGCGGTTTGACCCGATTTTTGGGGCCGTTGTTCTAGTGGGTGCGGGTGGTAAGTATGTAGAAGCCCTGGACGATTACGTGGTACTCCTGCCTCCTTTCAATGTCACAGAGGTCGAGCAGGCAATGCAAGGCCTGCGTCTGGCACCTTTGCTCAAAGGCGTGAGAGGCGATGCCCCGATGGATGTGGCTGCGTTTGCAGAGATTGCCGTGGCTGTCGGAAAAATCTCCATGTCTGCTGGTGCTTCGATCGCCTCGCTTGATTTGAACCCTGTAATGGTGGGATTTGCAGGGGAAGGGGCCATCGTGGTGGATGCACTGCTCGAACGAGGAGAGAATGCAGCGTGAATCCTCTCCCGAGGATGGTTCGACCGCTGCGGGTGGGTCGGTGGGAGAGACTTAATGCAGGGGGCCTTTGGGACGCATATCCTGGTCTTCGTCCAGATCGGGCAGGTCATCCTCGTCCAGGTCATCCTCGCCGAGCTCTTCGAGCATTTCGAGATCAGGATCAGGGAGTTCCTCGTCGCTCAGCTCAAAAGGCAGCAACTCTGAAAGCTCATTCGAAAAATCGAATTCTTCGCCATTTTCGTCCAGCCTCACAAAACGAGCCTCGGGATCTTCGGTGATCTGGATAGCCCACATGTATTGACAGTCATAGGATTCATGATCCAGATCCAGTCCACCACGGTTGCCGACAAATTTTGCACCGGGACCACCCATCTGGACATGCATGGCTTCTTCGTCTGGCTTTTCGTCGGCGCCAATGGGGAGTGCAAAGATGACCCATTCTGCGTCATCGTCCATGCCGACTTCCGCCAGGACAGGTTTGCCCATGTAGGCGCTTAAGCCGTCAGCGGTTTTGCCAAGCATGGCAAGTTCTTGTTCAGTAAATCGCAGGGCGGTGTCAGGTGTGGTCATGGCGCATCAACTCAAAAGGCATAAACAGGCGTGTATTAACCCTACATCATAGCCGCCGAGGCGAGCAGGTGACGAAAAGACCTCGCACAAGCCCTACAATATGGCATTGTTTTTCAAAGATTAGCGACGGATCCAATGGCTCAATACGTATTCACCATGCATCGCGTGGGCAAAGTGGTGCCTCCCAAGCGCCAAATTTTGCGCGACATTTCACTGTCTTTTTTCCCGGGTGCCAAAATCGGCGTGCTCGGTACCAACGGCTCAGGTAAATCGACTCTGCTCAAGATCATGGCAGGGCTCGATAAGGAAATCGAGGGTGAAGCCACCCCAATGCCTGGTCTGAATATTGGCTATCTGGAGCAGGAGCCCCGACTCAATCCTGAGCAAACCGTGCGCGAAGCGGTCGAAGAAGGTCTGGGCCCTGTTGTGGCTGCCCGCAAGCGTCTGGACGAAGTCTATAGCGCTTATGCCGAGCCGGATGCCGATTTTGACAAGCTTGCGGCCGAGCAGGCAGACCTCGAAGCCATTATCTCTGCGGCCGCCTCCAGTGGCTCGGACGATATCGAAACCCAGATGGAAATCGCGGCCGATGCGTTGCGTTTGCCGCCCTGGGATGCCAACGTAGGTAAATTGTCTGGTGGTGAAAAGCGTCGGGTGGCCTTATGCCGTCTGCTGTTGTCCAAACCTGACATGTTGCTGCTCGATGAGCCGACCAACCACCTGGATGCCGAAAGCGTCGATTGGCTGGAGCAATTCCTCTCAAAATTTTCCGGTACCGTGGTGGCAGTGACCCATGATCGTTACTTCCTGGATAACGTGGCTGAGTGGATTCTGGAGCTTGACCGCGGACATGGTATTCCCTGGAAAGGTAATTACAGCTCCTGGCTTGAGCAAAAAGACGCGCGTCTGCAACAAGAAGAGGCCACCGAGTCTGCACGCCAGAAAACCATCAAGAAAGAACTTGAATGGGTCCGCCAGAATGCCAAGGGACGTCAAGCCAAGGCTAAGGCCCGGATGACCCGGTTCGAAGAGCTGTCTTCGCAGGAATACCAGAAGCGCAACGAAACCTCGGAGATTTTCATTCCTGTGGCCGAGCGTCTGGGTAATGAAGTCATTGAATTCAAAGATGTCAGCAAAGCATTTGGTGATCGGATACTGATTGATCACCTGAGCTTTCGTGTGCCACCGGGTGCGATTGTCGGGATTATCGGTCCCAACGGTGCGGGTAAATCAACCCTCTTTAAAATGATTGCTGGCAAAGAAACGCCTGACAGTGGTCAGGTTGATATTGGCCAGACCGTCAAGATCGCCTTTGTTGATCAGTCGCGCGATGCCTTGCCTGATGCAAAAACTGTATTCGATACGATTGCTGATGGCGCGGATATTCTGACGGTCGGCAGGTTTGAAATGCCAGCACGTGCTTATCTCGGGCGCTTTAATTTCAAGGGTGCCGATCAGGGTAAGACGGTTGGACAACTCTCGGGCGGTGAGCGGGGTCGTCTGCATCTGGCCAAGACTCTCATTTCGGGCGGCAACGTATTGCTGCTCGATGAACCTTCCAACGATCTGGACGTCGAGACCTTGCGTGCGCTCGAAGACGCCTTGCTTGAATTCGCAGGCTCGATCATGGTCATCAGCCATGATCGCTGGTTCCTGGATCGGATTGCAACCCATATCCTGGCGTTTGAAGGCGATTCACAAGTTGTATTCTTTGATGGGAACTATCAGGAATACGAAGCCGACAAAAAACGCCGCTTAGGCGAAGCAGGAGCTGCGCCCAAGCGTATTCGTTATAAAGCACTGCGTTAACTTTATTGATACGGTTGCGTTGGTTGTTTGAAGGACTGATCGACTGCGATAAGAATCGATCGGTCCAATCCCCCTAAAAGGTATTGAAGATGTTTTCTTTGAAATACGCAGTGTGGGCGCTCATGTCAGGGGCGATGATTCCGGTCATGGGATTGCTCAATGCCAAACTCGGTCGCCATCTTGGTGAGCCGCTGCACGCGCCCGTCATTCTTTTTTCCGTCGGGCTGCTTTTTGTCGTGTTGTGTGCGTTACTCTTTACGCAGTCGCTGCCTGATGTCACACGCCTGGTACATTCAGAGCCCTTGAATTATCTGGGCGGCGTGATCGTGGCCTTTTACGTGATCAGTGCGACCTTTCTTGCTCCACGCTTTGGCGTTGCGAACTTCATCATGTTTGCAGTGGCGTCCCAGATTATCGGTTCAATAGTTATAGACCATTTTGGTCTGTTTGGTGCGACGGCCAGACCTGTCAATATGGTGCGCGGGGCAGGGATCCTGATTCTGTTGACCGGCTTGTTCATTACACAGCTGGCGAATGCAAAAAGCAGTTAAATTTAGTCTGATTGATCGGAATCCCTGAGTGCTAACTTGAAGCCTAATCTCCGCATATTTTGCGGAGATTAGGTTTCTTATTCTCCGCAAATCTAAAGCACCATCGCCAGGCGTGTTGCCTGCTCAATGGCACGTACGGCATCGAGTTCGGTGGCAAGATGTGCTCCACCGATTAAATGCGTTGTCATGCCCAGAGCCGTCAGTTCGTCTGCTAGCGTACGCTGCGACTCTTGTCCCGCGCAGATGACGACGTGATCCACGTCTAGGATCTCAGCCGTACCTTGAATCATGCAATGCAGCCCGTGATCATCGATTTTTGAGTAGGTGACACCCGTCAGTGTTTGTACCCCCGCCCGGCGCATGTTGGCTTTTAGAATCCAGCCGGTTGATTTACCAAGCGTGGAACCAGGTTTGCCTGTTTTACGCTGCAGCATCGTGACCTGTCGTTTGGGTGGTGTTGCAGGGCTCGACGCAGCCTTCACCCCGCCTGCGCTCGCAAGTGTCGCGTCAACGCCCCAGATAGACAAGAACGCAGTAGGTTCCAGTGCATGCTGTTCATCACCAAGCAGGAATTCAGCGACATCAAAGCCGATCCCACCCGTGCCGATAATCGCAACTTTTGCACCGACCTGAACGCGCCCAGTTAACACATCAATGTAGCTGACAGCTTTAGGATGATCGATACCCGGGATGTCTGGTGTGCGAGCAGTCACTCCTGTCGCAATAATGATTGCGTCAAAGTGCTGTGCATGAAGCTCAGCCGAACTCACCCGATGATTTAGCTCGATCCTGACCCCAAGCTCTGTCAGACGAACACGAAAAAATCGCAGCAATTCATTGAATTCGCTTTTGCCAGGGACCACTCGCGCGAGGTTGAGCTGGCCGCCGAGCGATGCGCTCGCCTCGAACAAGGTCACAAGGTGTCCGCGCTCAGCGGATGTGATGGCAAAGGCCATGCCTGCAGGGCCACCGCCTACGACCGCAATATGTTTTTGAACGGTTGCAGTGTCTGAGGTGAACTCTATTTCACGTCCCGCACGGGGATTCACCAGACAGGAGGCGACACGCTCGGTAAAAATATGATCGAGACAGGCCTGATTGCATCCAATGCAGGTATTGATGCTGTCGGCGCGACCTTCGCGTGTTTTGCGCGCAAAGTCCGGATCCGCCAGAAAAGGACGCGCCATCGAGACAAAGTCCGCAGCACCTGCCGCGAGCATTTGTTCTCCTACTTCCGGTGTATTGATCCGATTCGAAGCGATCACGGGAATCGATACTGCCTGTTTGATATTCTCAATTGCAAAACGCCAGGCTGCGCGAGGAACAGAACTTGCGATCGTGGGGATGGGGGCTTCATGCCACCCTATACCTGTGTTCAAAAGATGCACGCCTGCTGCCTGCAGTTGCCGAGCAAATTCAGCGGTCTCTTCACCTGACATACCACCCTCGATCAGGTCGATCGAGGAGATTCTAAAGATGATCAGAAAACGATCACCGGTCCGCGCACGAACAGCTTTGACTGTTTCGATCGAGAGTTTGATGCGTCCTTCGAAAGTCGCACCAAATGCATCGTCGCGTGTGTTGGTCTGCGCCGAGGCAAAGGTGTTGAGCAGGTAGCCTTCAGACCCCATGATTTCAATGCCGTCGTAGCCTGCACGCTGAGCCATGGCAGCGGTTTGAGCCATGTCGTCGATGGTTGACCAGACTTCCTCAATCGATAAAGCACGCGGTGTAAAGGAATTAATAGGCGCACGCAGATCTGTTGGGCCGACGCAGTGTGCATGCTTGGCATAGCGGCCTGCATGCAGGATTTGCAAGGCGATATGACTACCCTCGGCGTGGACCGCTTCGGTGATGGCATGGTGGATCGTCAAGTCAGAGGTGGCATCCAGGAGCGGGGCGTCGTCCTCCATCAAGCCGGCACGATTGGGGGCAAAGCCACCCGTCAGAATGAGGCCGGCTTCGCCACGCGCGCGCAGGCGATAAAACGCAGTCAGGCGTTCCTGTGCGCGATCCATGGTTTCGAGGCGCGTATGCATGGCACCCATGACCATGCGATTGCGCAGCGTCAGGAATCCAAAGTCAAAAGGCTTCAATAAGCAGGGATACTGCTGCGCATCCTGAGTCATCTCTTGCATCCTTGTCCGGATCTTTTTTGCGTATCAGACAGTCTGGAATTTCGGTTTGGCGGCGGAATCTAACTTGAGCCGTTTTCGGTCGACTTCGACCTCGGTCAGGGGCTCAACACATTGCATGGTCTCCAGACATCTCACCGTTAAGTGCTGGTATTGCGCGGTGCCGTGGCTCTTCCATTTAATTTCATCGTCGCGCAGTTCACGGATCACTTTGGCAGGCGTGCCCATCACCATGCTGCGCGCGGGAATCACCGAGCCTGCTTTGACAAACGATGACGCCCCCACAATGCTGGCATCGCCAATCACGGCGCCATCCATCACGACCGCATTCATGCCCACCATGGCATTTTTGCCAATCTGGCAGCCATGCAGCACGGCTGAATGTCCAATATGGCCATCAACTTCAATGACCGTCTCACTATCCGGGAATCCGTGCACGACACAGCAGTCCTGCAGGTTGGAACCTTCTTGCATGATGATGCGACCGAAGTCGCCGCGCAGACTCGCTAATGGTCCGACATAGCAGCGTGGTCCGATGACGACGTCGCCAATCAGTACGGCTGTCGGGTGGACGTAGGCCGTGGGATGCACCACGGGGGTGATGCCGTCAATTGAATAAACCTTGAGCATGGCGGACTCCTGGGGGCTGCGATTGAAAATGATAGAAAACACTTAGTCAAAAAAACGTGAAGTGGTAAAACTGAAACGGCACAGCAATGTTTGTCTGTTGAATAATTATTTTTCAGTTCAATAGTAATATTTATTGAATCATGACACATCATAGACAGGTCAGAAAAAATGAGTCGCTTACCCGCTGAACATCGTAGTGCCTTTGCCCACTTTCATAAGATTGATTCGAGATGGAATGACAATGATGTCTTTGGGCATGTCAATAACGTTGTTTATTATTCTTATTTTGATACGGCCGTGAATGCCTTTCTGATCCGCGAGGGTGTGCTCGATTTGCAGCTTTCAAAAATTGTCGGGCTCGTTGTCGAAACCCAGTGCCGGTATTTCAGTTCGATTGCTTTTCCAGACACTATTTATGTCGGTTTGCGTCTGGCGCATCTTGGTACCAGCAGCATTCGTTACGAAGTCGCCGTGTTTCGCAATGATGAAGACGTCGCTTCAGCACAGGGATATTTTGTTCATGTTTACGTCGACCGTGCGACCAACCGACCCGTACCCATGCCCCAGACATTGATTGATGCCGCGGCTTTGTTGAAGGTTCAGTAGGGTGAATGGAGTGCCACTCCTGGATTCGACAACCTGGCGGTTTGGCAAAAAAAAGGGCGACACCCTCAGGTATCGCCCTTAATTTTTAATCTAAGAATAAATTACCGCTGTGGCATCTCGATCTTGACCTCGAGCACCTCTAGGCTGTCCTGACGATCAAGGCTGACCTTGATGTCATCAGGATTGATCTTCACGTATTTTGAAATCACCGCAACCAGTTCTTTCTGTAGTTGAGGCAGGTAATCGGGGGAGGTGTTGCCGGCGCCGCGTTCATGCGCCAGGATAATCTGCAGCCGCTCACGAGCGACATTGGCAGATGTTTTTTTCTCCCCGAGCAAAAAGGACAGAAACGACATTATTTGCCTCCGAACAGACGCTTGAAGAGACCGGGTTTTTCGTAGTCGACGAAGCGCAGGGGTTTTTCTTCACCCAGATAGCGGGAGACGACATCCTTATAGGCTTCTGATACGTCGGTCTTTTCGATATGAATGGCTGGCAAGCCCTGGTTTGAGGCTTGCAACACGGATTCTGATTCAGGAATGACGCCGATCAGCTTGATGCGCAGAATGTCTTCGATGTCCTGAAGTGACAGCATTTCGCCGCCTTCTACACGCTTTGGGTTGTAACGTGTAAGCAACAGGTATTCTTTGATTGGCTCGTCTGCTTCGATAGCACGACGTGACTTGGAGGCCAGAATCCCGAGGATGCGGTCCGAGTCGCGCACCGAGGAGACTTCGGGATTGGTGACAACCAGCGCATCATCAGCAAAATAGGCTGCCAGCAAGGCACCTGTCTCAATGCCCGCAGGTGAGTCGCAGACGATGTAATCAAAACCCATGGCTTTGAGGTCGTTGATGACTTTTTCTACGCCTTCTTGAGAGAGTGCGTCTTTATCGCGCGTCTGTGAGGCGGGCAGGATGTAAAGATTCTCAAGGTTTTTATCCTTGATCAGCGCCTGGTTCAGAGTGGCTTCACCCTGGATCACGTTGACAAAGTCATAGACCACCCGGCGCTCGCAACCCATGATCAGGTCCAGATTGCGCAAACCGACGTCGAAGTCGATCACTGCGGTCTTAAAGCCACGCATGGCCAGACCAGAAGAAAAGCTAGCGCTGGTGGTGGTTTTACCCACACCGCCTTTGCCAGAAGTCACCACCACAATACGAGTCATGACGAGCAAATCCTTAATTAAATAATTTTTATAATGTAACGTTCAAAACCACCGGAATCACTGTTCCAGTGGTGCCATGCGTAATGCATCTTTTTCCAGACTGACCATCGCAGGGCGTTGGTGCAGATCTGCTGCTAATTTTGTATCAATTACACGATAAACACCAGCGATCGCAACTAGTTCGGCATCCAGACCGGTGGTAAAAATCCGTGCTGCGGTATCGCCGTGTGCACCTGCCATGGCCTTGCCACGTAGCGGTCCATAAATATGAATGTTGCCATCGGCAATGACTTCTGCACCCTGGCTGACGACCCCCATCACAATCAGGTCGCCATTGCGCGCATAGACACGCTGCCCTGAACGTAAGGGGCCACGCACGACCATGGTCGGTGAGGGGGCTGGCTGTGAGGCTTGAGTAAGTGGTGCTGAAGCCGTAACGGTTTGTTTTTGGGGCGCAACGACTGCAGGTGTCGGCACCGCTGCACTGACAGGTTCGGCGACTTTTGCAGCGCTTTGTGTCTCGGCGATGTTGCGAACAGGGCTGGCCGACAGATCCACCAGGGGCAGACCACAGGCCTGAGCCGCAGTAAGGTTGTCACCCTGGGCGACTACGCCTATGACGGGCAGGCGATGATCGCGCAAGGCCTTGATCAACACGGGCCAGTCAACGGGATCCTCAATACGACTGGCGTCAATGACGACAGGTTCGTTTTCAAAAAAAGCACCCGCGTCCGCCATGCGTTTTTGCAGGGCCGCCAGCAGCCCCGCCGTATCTGCGTGCTGCAGCACTACGCGGATGGCATAGAGTGTGGCACTTTTAAAATCCAGAGCTGAAGTTTCAGTAGTCATTGGAGAGGATCATAACTCAGGTCGCGCCCGCCGCCCAAGTATCCTTGAGGGTTGTGACGCGATTGAACACTAACTTTTCGGCGCGGGAGTCGATCTGGTCCGGGACAAAATAACCGAGACGCTCAAACTGCGTGACGACACCGGGCGTACCAATCGTGCCGGGCTCGAGCAGGCCCTGAATGACCTGTACGGAGTTCGGGTTCAGGCAGCTCAGGAAATCGTTGTCACCAGCGTCGGGAAATGGCACAGAGAAAAGTCGGTCATATAACCTGATCTCAGCTGGAATCGCATGCGCAGCACTAATCCAGGTCACATTGCCTTTGACTTTGACGAGATCCGAACCTGGCGTGCCACTCTTTGTATCCGGATTGTATTCAGCATGGACTTCAATCACGTTGCCTGCTTCATCTTTCACGCATCCTGTGCATGTGATGACATAGCCGTATTTCAGGCGAACCGAGTTGCCGGGATACAGACGGAAATACTTTTTAGGCGGGACTTCGACAAAATCTTCCTGCTCGATCCAGAGTTCGCGTGTGAGAGGGAACTCACGCATGCCTGCCTCGGGGTCATGCGGGTTGCGTGGCGCCTGGCAGGGCTCGATCATATGAGCAGAAAAGTTGGTGATGACTAGTTTCAGTGGGTGAAGAATGGCAACCGAACGTGGAGCGATCGGATCCTGGACTTCACGCAAAGCCTGATCCAGCAGGCTGTAGTCAATTCGCGCATTGTTTTTAGAGACACCGGTTCGCTCGCAGAATAATCGTAGTGCCGCAGCGCTGTAGCCACGGCGACGCAAGCCGACCAGGGTTGGCATACGTGGATCATCCCATCCGTCTACATAGCCTTCCTTGACCAGCTGGAGAAGCTTGCGTTTGCTGGTGACGATGTAGCTCATGTTGAGCCGCGCGAACTCATACTGATGCGGCAGGGGGGCAGCTAACTGGCCAAGCTCCTGCAGCCGGTTCAGTGTCCAGTCATAAAACGGGCGTTGATCCTCAAATTCAAGCGTGCAGATGCTGTGGGTAATGCATTCAAGCGCATCTTCGATTGGATGTGCAAAGGCGTACATCGGGTAGATGCACCATGTGTTGCCTGTACGGTGATGCGTGGCATGGCGGATCCGGTAGATCACGGGATCGCGCATATTGATATTAGGTGACGCCATATCGATGCGAGCGCGTAGAGCCATACTGCCATCAGGATGCTTGCCATCGCGCATCTCTCGCAGTAAAGATAAGGACTCGGCCGCCGGGCGAGCACGCCAGGGAGAGTCTTTACCTGCTTCAGTCAGTGTGCCGCGCATTGCCCGCATTTCTTCGGGACTTTGTTGGTCTACATAGGCATGCCCCGCCTCAATCAGTGCTTCGGCGCAGGCATACATCACCGCAAAGTAGTCACTGGCAAAGTAAAGGTGTTCTGTATTGTTGGCTGTCCAGTCAAACCCCAGCCATTTGACCGCATCCAGTATCGCGTCGACATACTCCTGTTCTTCTTTTTCAGGATTGGTGTCGTCAAAGCGCATGTGACAGACCCCACCAAAGTCACGCGCAAGTCCAAAATTCAGACAAATACTTTTTGCGTGGCCAATATGGAGGTATCCATTGGGTTCGGGAGGAAAGCGCGTACGGATTCTGGCGGGATCAAGCCCGCCCTGCGCCTGGACGCTCGCAGTCCCTGGCTTGCCTGCCCAGTGTTTGCCTGCAAACCGGTTGGTATTCAGGTCGGATTCAATAATGTTGCGCAAAAAATTGGTGGCAATTGGGGCAACTGGTGTGGCAGATTCAGAACTCATACAGTTTTCGGGGCGATTTTAAGCAGCTAATAAAGACACATTTTGCCATGACGCGTCTACACTAGCCCGAATCATGGAAATTTCCGCACTTTTACTCGCTCGCGCCCAGTTCGCCTTGAGCCTGAACTTTCATGTGTTGTTCGCCGCACTGGCGATGGCACTGGGCTGGCTGCTGTGCGTTTTCAGGCATCAGGCGTGGCGGACAGAGGCTCCCGTTTGGATGTCAGCCTATCGTTTCTGGGTCCGGATTTTTGCGCTGGTTTTTTTTCTGGCGCTTGCGTCTTCGGTTCCCGTATTGCTGGAGCTTGGCATATTATGGCCACCCCTGATCGAGCGTATCGGTAACGTTGCCGGACCATTGATTGCCTTCGCGATCACGACGCTGTTTGTCATCAAATCTGTTTTTCTTGGCGTGATGTTTTTCGGTCAGCGTCGTGTCTCAGCAGGGGCACATGTACTTTCCGTCTTTATGGTGGCACTTGGTCTGACCTTGACGATTTTCTGGGAACTTGTCATGCAGTCATGGACCCATACGCCCGCCGGCGCAACACTGATCGACGGTATTTATCAAGTTGATGACTGGTCCAGCGTGATTCTAAATCCCTCCCTGCATGCTTTTCTCCTGCTGTATGTGGCGGGGAGTTTTCTGGCTGTTGGGTGTGTGATGACTGCCGTCGCGTCATGGCAGGCTGGCCGTCGTCCGCTAGAGGATCATGAGCGCCTGACGTATCGCACCGGAGTTGTTATTGTCATTCTGGCATCGGCCTTACAGTTGTTTGCGCTCGACACCAGTCTGCGACAAACCGCACATGATCAGCCCGTCACGGCTGCAGCAGTGATGGGCTACTGGCAAACCGGCTCGCAACCCGAACTGATGTGGCTCGACTGGGAGCGGCCGGCTGAGCCGATTGCTGATTCCCAGGAAACGCTGGACCCAGCGATGACGCACTCGGTATCTGACTCATTGGCGATGCGCTGGCTCGGGCAGGACGCTGAACAAAAATGGATCGGTTTGGATCAGGCAGATCCTCAGACCCCTTCCGTTAAAACCTTATTCACGCTCGCGCGGTTGGTTGCCTATGGGGCCGTGAGCGCATTGTGCCTGATGCTGCTCAGTGTATGGACCATGTTTAGACGCGGGGCGGACCCAGGTAAATATTCTGCCTGGTTGTTACGCGCCCAGGTCTGGCTGGGACTCCTGGGTACCGGTGTCTGGCTATGTGCGTGGAATCTGACTGAACTCGGACTGCATCCCTTTATGGTCTGGGCCACGCTCAGGCAAGAAGACCTGCTGACCACAGCGGGAGCTGGCGCGCTCGCTGCAGGAGTCCTGGCGAGCGGTTTGGTCTATGTCATTTTGTTTAGTGGCTTTATTAAAATGCTTTTTCATGCTGCCCGGTATGGTGTCGTGCCAGTACGAAAACCCGGAGTGAGAATATGATCACCAACCTGGCCGGCTCGCTCGGGTTGGAAATCACCAATTCCGCATTCTGGATGCCACTGCTGATGCTTGCGTTGTTGTTTGCGCTCATGCTGGGTGGTGCCATGTTTGATGGTTTTGATATCGGTGTGGGCTTATTGCTGCGGGCCGCACCGGCCAACGAACGTGCGCACATGATGGTCGTGTTGAGTCCATGGCGCGATGCCAACGAGTTCTGGTTATTGCTGTCGATTGGTTTGTTTGTATCGGCTTTTCCGCTTGCCTGGGGCGCGATACTGGCGCACCTCTTTATGCCTGTCATGATTACCCTGATCGGCGTGATGTTGCGTAGCGTGGCCTTTGAATTCAGAATTCGTGCGGCATCCGAACAGCGCATGCGCTGGATGAATTACTTCTGGTTTGGTTCGATTCTGACCGCATTTGGTCATGGCATGCTGCTTGCAAATGTCGTGATGGGTTATCAACAGGACATTCCCTCGGTTTGGTTCAGTGTTTTTATTGGTATTTGCGCAGTGGCGGCTTATGCCTTGCTTGGTGCCACGTGGTTGATTATGCGTGTGCAGGGCACGATTCAACTGCTGGCGGTTGGCTGGGCCCGCCACGCGATTCGCTGGTCCGCAGCTGGGATGGTGGCCTTGTCGATTGCGCTTGGTCTGGCCAATCCGGCAATTTTTTATAAATGGAGCAGCACAACCAGCCTTGTCCTCGCAGCACCGGTCTGGTTTCTGATGCTGACCTGTTTTGTTGGTATCGACATGTTGCTTGGTCGCGCCCTGGTGCCAAAATACCGCACGCTATCCTGGATGCCTTTTACACTCTGCCTGATTTTGTTTACCTGTATGCTGGGCGGGCTTTCTTACAGCATGTTTCCCTTTGTCATTCTGGATAATATGACCATCTGGGATGCTGCCTCTGCGAGTAGCTCGCTCAGACTGGTGCTCGCGGCGACGATTATCGCTGTGCCGGTCATGGTTATTTTTAACCTGATGAGTTATCGCACGCTTTTTGGTCGCGCGCCCTGAATCTATTGTCATGCCTAACACCAGGCTGCACTGCGCTGTCTAATGGTCTGATCCTGGCTGATAAATCGGGAGTCGGACGCTCACCTCCAGACCGCCCTCGCTAGCATCGCCAAGGCTTAACGTGCCGCCATGGGCGCGTGCGATGGCTTCAGCAAGTGCCAGGCCAAGCCCCACATTACCCGTTCGGGTGCGTGCCTCATCCAGCCTGACAAAAGGTTTGAGCGCATTGTCGCGGTCTTGAGGCGCGATGCCTGCGCCATGATCGCTGACTGTTAGCACCGCCCAGTGGTCTTCAGTTTTAACGGCAACATGGATGGGTGCTGCGCCATGATGCAACGCATTACTGACAAGGTTGTCCAGTAGACGTGACAGCGCCACACTATCTGCGCGGACCATCACGCTTGCGGGTGTCCCGAGCAAAGTGACAGAACCCGCTGCCGCGCCTTGCCAGTTGTCTACCCGTTCTTGAACCCATTCATTCAATGCAAAGGGTGTCAAATGATAGGTCGCAGGATCGGTGCCACGTAAAAAATAAATGAACTGATCGACCATGTGCTGCATGTCTTGCAGGTCTGTACGCATGCCGAGCTTGAGTGCCTGGTCGTCCGTCATCTCAATGCGTAACCACATGCGCGACAGGGGAGCTTTCAGATCATGCGGCAGTCCTGCCAACAGTGTGCGGCGCGTGGACTCTGATTCGCTTAAGGCATCCAGCATGGCGTTAAAGCGTTCACCAAGCATTCTGGTTTCGGTTGGGCCCGCCGGAATGACACGGGCGGGTTTGCCCGCCGCGAGCTGATCCGTGGCCTGGACCAGTCGTGTAATCGGGCGCGTGATGTGCCATGAAAACCAGAGTGCAATCAGCAGAACGAGTCCCAGACCGCCAGCCCACCAGAGCAGCAGGGCCGTGGTGAGGGGCGGGTCAATCCGGTCGATTGGGATCACCAGCCACTCGCGGACTCTGGGTTGCATCGTCGCGTCGGGATGTGTGAGTGAAATATAGAGTTCTGGAATGGGACCGCGCGAAAGTGCCACACGGCTTTCGCCATCGAGTTGATTGTTCAGTCGGTTGATGAACTTACCGAGACTGCGTCGGATATTGTCAGTGGACTGGTCGGGCCAGGCAGATGTCGCTGGTGTAGCAGCCCCGAGCGACTGTGCGTCCTGGAGGGGGAGGGCAGGTGGCCCGATGGTCGATGGGCGTGGGGGCGGAGGTGGAGGCCCCATACCCAATCGCTGAGCGTCACTCGGACGCTGCCCCGTTCTGCGCTGCAGTCGTGCTTCGTTGGGCAATGGCTTGGACCATAAGCGCCATTCACCTTGTGAGGCACGGCGCACGAACTCTGCACGATCAGGTTGTGCCACGTGCTCCATTGAATACTGCAGCGTCCGGATTGTGGTTGATACGAGATCGAGTGCGACTTTTTGTGCGTGGTCGGTTTGGAATCTGGACACCGTGTAGAGCGTTGCGCCCTGTCCGACCAGTACGGTCAACAGCACCAGCATGATCAGTCTTGTGCGTAGCGACTGAGGCAGCAGATATTTTAAATATTTCACGGTGAAAACCGATAGCCTGTTCCCCAGACCGTCTGAATCCACCGGGGCTGTTTAGGATCGTCTTCAATTGCTCGGCGTAGCCTCAGAATTGCAATATCGATGGCGCGGTCATTACGCTCGCCTGCTTCGTCGTCGCGCGCGAGCGTCAGCAAGCGTTCGCGGGACAGAGGCTTGCCAGGGTTATGGATCAGCGCTTCAAGCAGATTGATTTCGCCGCCCGTCAGTTTGACAATTTCGTCATGACGGGAGAGTTGTCGCATGACTGGATCAAAGGTAAAGGCGCCAAATTGAACCGGACCTTCCTTTGTGAGTGCCGAGGCGCCGCGTTTGCGACGCAGTACCGCCTGAATCCTGGCGAGTAACTCCCTGGGATCGAAGGGTTTACCGAGGTAGTCATCCGCTCCCGCTTCGAGCCCGATAATCCGGTCAACAGCCTCGTCACGGGCGGTCAGCAGAATAATCGGAATATCCTCGCCCAAGGCCCTGAGCGCACGACAGGCCTCTGCACCATCGCCGCCTGGCATCATACGATCCAGCACGATGAGTTCCGGCTCAAACCTGCTGATCCTTGCGGACAAATCACGAGCGTCGGGCGCAAGCAGCGTGTCGTAGCCGTGCTTGTTCAGGTAGTCAGCAAGTAGCTGCCTGAGGGCAGGATCATCATCAACGATTAGTAGTTTTGTGCGAGTTTCCATAGGACAGAGTGTGCATCGACCGGCCAAATAGGGCAAGTGGCTTGAAACATATTGAAATGAACTTGTGCGCAGGTACCAAACTCTCGCGCCCTGCGTCTCAAGGTTTCAGGCATACGCGTTCGGTGACCAATCGCTAAGATGTCGCTGGCCATGCAGTGATAGCGGAACTAATCGCTTTACAATGCCGACATGCTGTCACTTCCCCATTCCCATGTCTGATTCCCGCGCCGCAGAGGTGCTTGCACGCGTGTTCGGCTACGAGTCCTTTCGTGGCGATCAGCAGGCGATTGTCGACCATGTGATTGAGGGCGGAGATGCGCTCGTATTAATGCCCACAGGTGGCGGAAAATCCCTTTGTTATCAAGTACCTTCGCTGGTTCGGTCGGGCACCGGCATCGTGATTTCGCCCTTGATTGCCTTAATGCAGGATCAAGTCGATGCCCTGACCGAGCTGGGCGTGCGGGCCGCTTTCCTGAATTCGACCCAGGACTGGCAGGACACGCGTGATGTTGAGCAGGCGTTTGTGGCCGGTAAGCTCGACCTGCTCTATGTCGCTCCCGAGCGCCTGCTGACCGAGCGTTGCCAGCAGTTACTGGCGCGCGGCAAGATTGCACTTTTTGCGATTGACGAGGCCCACTGCGTTTCGCAATGGGGACATGATTTCAGGCCTGAATATCTGGGCCTGTCGATGCTGCACGAGTGCTGGCCCGATGTACCGCGTATCGCACTGACCGCCACCGCAACTGATGTGACACGCCGTGAGATCGCCGAGCGACTGGCACTCAATGATGCGCGTCATTATGTGGCGAGCTTTGATCGTCCGAATATCCGATACCACATTGTTGAGAAGCAGGACGTCAGGCGCCAGTTGCTTCAGCTCTTGCGCCAGGAGCACGCCGGTGACGCCGGAATTGTTTATTGCCTGTCCCGTAACAAAGTGGACGATACGGCTGAGTTTCTCTGCGCACAGGGCATTGATGCCTTGCCCTATCACGCAGGTCTGGGAACGGCTGTGCGTGCACAGAATCAATCCCGCTTCCTGCGAGAGGACGGGGTAGTGATGGTCGCTACGATTGCTTTCGGGATGGGGATCGATAAGCCTGATGTACGGTTTGTCGCACATATTGACTTGCCAAAGTCTGTCGAGGGCTATTACCAGGAAACAGGTCGTGCGGGTCGCGACGGTCTGCCCGCCACCGCCTGGCTCGCCTACGGCTTGCAAGATGTGGTGCAACAGCGACGGATGATTGACGAGTCAGCGGGTGATGATGCGTTTCGCCGCAGATTGGGTGGTGCACTCGATGCCATGCTTGGTTTGTGCGAGACCGTTTCTTGCCGCCGTCAGCGATTGCTGCAATATTTCGGTCAGTCGATTACGCCCTGTGGCAATTGTGACAACTGCTTGAATCCACCGGAGTCATGGGATGGAACGGTCGCGGCACAAAAAATGCTCTCAGCCATTTATCGGCTGATGAAGGAGCGTGGTCAGCGTTATGGCGCAGGCCATCTGATTGATATCCTGCGAGGCAAGCAGACCCCCAGAGTGCTTGAGCATGGCCATGCCACGCTAAGCGTGTATGGCATTGGCCAGGATCTCTCTGAACAGGCCTGGCGCAGCGTTTTGCGCCAGCTCCTTGCCCAGAGCTTGCTGATGGTGGACCAGGAAGGCTACGGCACCCTGGCCTTGACCAATGAGAGCCGCGCAGTACTTAAGGGCGAACGCACACTGATGCTCAGACGCGAAGTCGACCGTCCTGTGCGCAATACCGCTCCGAAGGGCAAAAGCCTGCAACCTGATATGCCCAGGGCTGCTCAGCCTGTTTTTGAGGCCCTGCGCACCTGGCGCGCAGGTATTGCGCGCAGCCATGGCGTTCCCGCCTATGTCATCTTTCATGACGCCACGCTACGAGAGATCGCCATGGCACGACCCGACAGCCTCTCGGCACTCGCGCATGTCAATGGTGTCGGCACCAAAAAACTTGAGTCCTATGGTGAATCCATACTTGAGTGCATTGCGGATTTTGAAGAAGCCGTCTGAGACTGACGTCACTCGTCAAAAAGGGGCGCGGTGCCTTGTAGTCCGTTGGGCGGTGTGAGGCCCAGGTGACGCCAGGTGGTCTGAGTGGCCATACGGCCGCGTGGTGTACGCTGCAAGTAACCGTGCTGAATCAGGTAAGGCTCGATAACATCCTCAATGGTGTCGCGCTCCTCGCCAATCGCAGCGGCCAGGCTGTCTACACCGACCGGACCACCATCGAACTTATGAATGATGGCCTCGAGTAATTTACGATCCATCAGGTCAAGCCCCTGGGGATCAACCTCCAGCATCGCAAGTGCTGCACTAGCGACCTGTGCATCAATCGTCCCACCTGCTTTGACCTGCGCATAATCCCGCACACGTCGCAACAGTCTGTTGGCTATCCGGGGCGTGCCGCGCGCACGTCGTGCAACCTCGGAGGCTCCGTCAGGCGTGATGGGGACTTGCAACAGCCCTGCGCTGCGCGTGGCAATGCGGGTGAGTTCTTCGGGTGTGTAGAATTCGAGTCGCGACACGATGCCAAAACGATCGCGTAGCGGATTGGTGAGCATGCCCGCACGGGTAGTGGCCCCCACCAGGGTGAAGGGCTGCAGGTCGAGCTTGACGCTTCGTGCTGCAGGACCTTCGCCGATCAGGATGTCAATCTGAAAGTCTTCGAGTGCCGGATAGAGAATTTCTTCGACCACCGGTGACAGGCGATGAATCTCATCGATAAACAACACGTCGTTGCGTTCAAGATTGGTCAGCAACGCCGCGAGATCGCCAGGCCGCTCAAGCACCGGACCCGAGGTTTGGCGTAAATTCACACCCATTTCGTAGGCGATGATGTGCGCAAGCGTCGTTTTGCCCAGGCCGGGTGGGCCAAACAACAGCACATGATCAAGCGACTCCTGGCGATTGCGGGCGGCCTGGATAAATATTTCAAGCTGGTCACGCACGCGCTGCTGACCGACATACTCTTGCAACGCCTTTGGCCGCAGCGCCCGTTCGATGTTTTCTTCGTTTGGGGTCGTGGCTTGGGGCGACACAATACGTGTGTCGGGACGCGAGGAGAGGGAGTCGGACTGGATGGCCATGAAAAGTCTGGAATGAGGGATGCGACAATCGTACACTATCCCCCTGACTCAGCCCGCTTTGAAACAAAGGTATCTTATGTCGATTGTCTTGCCAACCTACGAAGATGTTGTCCACGCCTGCGCCACACTCAAAGGTGTCGCACATCGCACACCTGTTCTGACTTCACAGACCGCTGATCGCCTGACCGGAGCGCGCCTGTTTTTCAAATGTGAAAATCTGCAGCGGATGGGGGCCTTTAAATTCCGGGGAGGCTATAACGCGATTGCCAACCTCACCCCAGAACAAAAGCGTGCGGGTGTGGTGACTTTTTCGTCTGGTAATCACGCGCAGGCGATTGCGCTGGCAGGCAAACTGCTCAATGTGGCAACAATTATCATCATGCCCGAAGATGCCCCAGCAGCCAAAAAAGCAGCAACCGAAGAATATGGTGCCACGGTCGTGACGTACGACCGCTATACCCAAAACCGGGACGAAATCGCGGCCGAGATGCAAAAGCAGACAGGCATGGTTCTGATCCCTCCCTATGACCACTTGCATGTCATTGCCGGGCAAGGCACTGCGGCAAAAGAATTGATTGAGGACGTCGGCGAGCTCGATTATCTGTTGGTGTGCCTGGGGGGCGGTGGCCTATTGGCAGGTAGTGCCTTGTCAGCGCGTGCGCTCAGCCCTGGCTGTAAAGTCTATGGCGTCGAGCCCGAGGCTGGCAATGATGGCCAGCAGTCTCTGCGTAAGGGCGAGATCGTGCGCATTGAGCCACCCCGTTCCATTGCAGACGGTGCCCTGACCTTGTTTCTGGGGCAGCTGACCTTTGGTGTGATCAAACGCGACGTGACCGATATCCTGACAGTGACCGATCCAGAACTCGTGCGCGCAATGCAGTTTTTTGCCCAGCGCATGAAAATTGTTGTCGAACCCACGGGTTGTCTGGGTGCCGCCGCCGCACTCTATGGTGCCTTGTCTATTCCCAAGGATGCACGAGTGGGAGTAATTTTGAGCGGTGGTAATGTAGACTTGAAAGACTATGCGGGATTTTTGACGCAGGCTTAGAGTCTAAAAGGAGTCCCTATGCGTATTCTGGTGATTGGCGGTACGGGGTTTGTGGGGCGATGCGTCATTGGCAAGCTTGTTGCTGAGGGTCATGTCGTCCATGTGCCCACACGTCGTCTCTCTCACGCCCGGGAGTTGCAGGTACATCCGACTGTGACGGTGCTTGAGGCCGATGTCCACAATGACGCGACCTTGCAAGGGCTCGTTACAGGATGTGATGTGGTGATCAATCTGGTCGGCATCCTGCACAGTCGTGCTGGTCAGCCTTACGGCCCTGATTTTGACCGAGCGCATGTGCAGTTACCCAGACGTGTGGCGCTGGCATGCGTGCGCAATGGTGTCAAACAATTCCTGCATATCAGTGCCCTGGGTGCAAGTGCGACTGGACCCAGTGGCTATTTGCGTTCCAAAGCAGCAGGTGAGCAAGCCATGCGTGAGATCTACGCAGTTGAGCCTTCCGAAAGCGATTCGCCGTCTTTCACTTTTTTCAGGCCTTCCGTCACGTTCGGGCCTCAAGACCAGTTCATGAACAAGTTTGCGCAGCTGGCAAGGTTTTTACCGATCTTTCCACTTGCGGGCGCGCGTGCACGACTGCAGCCCATCTTTGTCGATGATGTAGCGACGGCGATGCTCCATGCACTTGGTAATCCCAAAGCCGCTGGCAAAACCTACGACCTGGCGGGGCCTCGTATTTATACGCTCGCCGAGTTGGTCGAACTCGCTGCACTCTGGAGTGGTCACCCACGGCAGGTGCTTGAATTACCTCTGCCGCTCGGTCGTTTGCAAGCCTGGGTATTTGAATGTCTGCCAGGCGAGCCCTTGATGTCACGCGATAACCTGGATTCGCTTTCGGTCGATAACGTCAGCACTACGCCTATCAGCCCTGATCTTGATCTGGTACCCACGCCTCTTGAGTCGGTCGCACCCGTCTATCTGAAGCCCACGCGCATCGGATAACGCATCTCCAGAGATAAAGGTGTCTGTACTGAAAACTGTATCAGGCACCTTTTTTGGAGCATCTGACAGAAGATGTGTTGACATTCTTCGTCAGAGAACAATAATAGACACACAAAAAAATAATGACATGTCGTGGGGTACACCCTGCGCGGAGACAAAGCATGACCACTGTAAAACAAGGTAAAGCATTAATTATCAAGGACGCGCGGATTCTGATTGCCGGAGCGGCGAGTCTGGTCGGTTCGCACACGGCGGATCTGCTGCTAAAAGAGGGCGCTCGTGAAGTGTTGCTGCTCGATAATTTCTCGTTTGGTTCGATGGATGCGATTGCGCATTTGCAAAACGATCCTCGAATCAAGATTGTCCGTGCTGACCTGATGCGTCTGCCTGAGTTGCTTGATGCCACCGTCGGTGTCGATGGCGTGATTCATCTCGCGGCCTATATGACGCTCGGGTTTTCGCAAACACCCTGGCAAGCTGTCGATGTCAATATCCGGGGGGCGCAGAATATGCTGGAGGCGTGTCGCGTCAACAAAGTTAAAAAAATTATTTTTGCTTCATCGAATGCGGTCTATGGCTATGGTCCAGGGATCAAAGGTGCGCTGGTTGAAGATGGACCTTTTTATTCTGTGGGTGCACCACCTGCAGCGATTCTGTATGGTGCGTCCAAGATCATGGGTGAACAGCTGTGCAGACATTACCATCAGAGTTATGGACAGGATTATGTCGTGCTCAGGTATTCAACTGTCTATGGCGAGCGCCAGCACTATCGCGCTGCAAATTCGCTATACATCATGGAAACCTATGATCTGGTGCGTCATGGCAAGGCGCCGGTACTGCCTGGCGATGGGACGGACACAAAGCATTTTGTTCATGTTTCAGATGTAGCGCGTGCAAACCTGGCCGCACTACAAAGTACCGCCACAGATGTGGCGGTCAATGTTTCCGGTCCTGCTCCCATCACAACAGGCGAGTTGGTACAGTTAGTACTGGACTACTGTAAGAGCGATCTCAAGCCGGAAATACGACCCGATCCACCAGGTAAGGTGCGCCTGACGTCTGGGGGCGCCTTTAGTATTCCACACGACAAAGCAGGCGAAGTCATTGCGTGGAAGCCTCTTGTCCAGATGAAAGAGGGTGTGACGCGTTTGCTGGCGTGGCGTGAACAACAAGAAGCCTGAGAGGCCATCAATGAAAATGCCTGAATGCCTGTTGCGGCTATTGGTTGCTTTGAGCCTGTCTGTGTCAAGTCTTGCGGTAGCAGGCAGTTTTCCTGACAAACCGGTCACAATTGTGGTGCCGTATCCGGCTGGAGGTGCAACGGATGTGGTCGCACGCATGATTGCTGAAAAACTCCCTGCGGTATGGGGCCAGCAAGTCGTTGTCACAAACCGGCCGGGAGCAGGGACGACACTCGCTGCCGAGGCACTCGCGCGTACGGCAGGCGACGGCTATACGCTGTACATGACAACTGCAGCCCACACCATTAGCGCGAGCCTCTATGCCAAGCTCGCTTATGACCCCATCCGGGACTTCGCGCCGATCACCTTGATCTCAACCATCCCGCTTGTGCTGGTGACTACGGCTGACTTGCCTGTCAACTCGCTTCAGACCTTCATTGCCTTCGGTAAAAAGCAGACAAATGGTCTGACCATGGCTTCAACCGGAAACGGGACACCACAGCATCTTGCGGGCGAACTGTTCAAGGCAAGGAGCGGCGTGAACTTAGTACATATTCCATACAAAGGCGATGCGCCCATGCTGACAGATCTGATCGGAGGGCAGGTACAGATGGCTTTTGTGACCCTGTCTGCAGCGCTGCCCTTTATCCATTCAGGCAAGTTGCGCGCCCTTGCCTTGGCGAGCGACAAACGTTCTGACGCTCTGCCAGAGGTGCCCACTATGGCAGAAGCAGGTATGCCAGGCTTTACCGCGGCAACCTGGTTTGGTCTGTTTGGTCCGGCCAGTATGTCGCAAGATCTGATTGAGAAGATTTATCGCGATGTTTCACACGTCGTTGCTGAGCCTGCGATGACAAAACGTTTGCTCGAAATGGGTGGTGCCATCAATAACAGCACTCCACAAGCGTTCAAAGACGTCATTGATGCCGAAGTGAAGAACTGGTCTGAAGCCGTCAGGTTGTCAGGCGCAAGAGTGGATTAGTTTGCCTGGGGTGCTCTTGCCCGATTGACGCCCAGCTGCTGGAATCTCTCTGCGCGCCCGCATCTTCGCAACCTCTAACGCGACAGACTTTTAAGTGCCATCCGAATACCATCCGATACGCTGATGCCATCAGGCAATGATTTCAGCGCTGCGAGGCCTTCGCGCTCTGAATAGCCGAGTGCGGTGAGTGCGTGCAGAATATCCGTCTGACCGCTTTGTGCAACGCTGGCTGTGATGCCCAGGTCCGCACCGAGTTTGCCTTTCATTTCCAGTAGCAGACGCTCTGCTGTTTTTTTACCAATCCCCGGGATGCGGATGAGGTATGCCGTTTCCTGGAGTGTGATGGCTTGCGCGAGGTCGGCCACCGACATGCCTGACAGAACGGCCAAAGCCGTGCGAGCACCAATGCCGCTGACTTTGACGAGCTCACGAAAGGCCGCGCGTTCTTCCAGACTTGAAAAACCAAACAAGATATGCGCATCTTCGCGTACGGTCAGATGTGTCAGGATCGTCACTTTGCTACCCAATTCTGGTAGCGCATAAAAAGTGGTCATTGAGACGTCGATCTCGTAGCCTACGCCTTGAACATCCAGGCCAATACGCGGTGGTGTTTTATCATAGAGCGTGCCAGTTAATCGTCCGATCATCAACGTATCCTCAATGTTTCAATCATGGCATCGGCTGCAAGGTGAGGTGCAACGGTGATGCAGTATTTTATGTACTTTTCCCGGGAGCAAGGCTCAGCCTAGCAAACGGCCTGCCCGCACGCGCGAGCGGCCGCGCGAGGTGCGCGACTGGTAATTCAGTCCGCCCAGCTTTTCAGACAAGGGTGCAAAGTGCGCATGGCAGATCGCGCAGGCCAGGGCGTCAGCAGAATCTGGAGCAGGCAGTCCATCGAGCGACAGGAGTCGCTGAACCATCATCTGCACTTGTTCTTTTGCAGCACGCCCAGCACCCACGACGGATTTTTTAATTTGCAGTGCGGTGTACTCATGGACCACCAGGTTTCGGTCTGCCAGGGCGCAGAGTGCTGCGCCACGGGCCTGTCCGAGCAGCAGCGTACTGGCAGGATTAGTGTTCATGAACACGATTTCGAGTGCCGCGATATCGGGTTGTGTTTCTTCGACGACTTGGCGCAAGTTGTCGAGAATCACTTTCAGGCGAAGTGTGAGTGTGATGTCTGTCGGGACTACGATGGTCCCGCTTGCAACATAGGTCAGTCTGGGACCTTGTACGTCGATCACACCAAAGCCGGTGCGGCGCAGGCCCGGATCGACGCCAAGAATGCGCATTAGCCCAGATCCATCAATGACGGAAGTGACGCATGCCGGTCAGCACCATCACAATATCGTGCTCGTTGGCTGCAGCAATGACTTCGTCGTCACGCATGCTGCCACCCGGTTGAATCACGCAGCTCGCACCTGCCGCGACCACGACATCCAGGCCATCGCGAAACGGGAAGAACGCGTCAGACGCAACAGCGGAGTCTTTTAATGTCAGTCCTGCATTCTCGGCTTTGATCGAAGCAATCCGGGCAGAGTCGATTCGGCTCATTTGTCCTGCGCCGACGCCAAGCGTCATGCTGTCAGCACAAAAGACGATGGCATTAGACTTGACGTATTTTGCAACTTTCCAGGCAAACATGAGATCTTGCAGTTGTGCCTCGGTGGGTTGCTTACGCGAGACAACACGCAGATCAGCGGCGGTGATGGTGTGGGAGTCAGGCGTCTGCACGAGCCATCCGCCACCGACGCGTTTAACGTCGATGTCATTCTGACCGTCACCCATTGGGACTTGCAGGACGCGAACGTTTTTCTTGGCAGCCAGCAACGCAAGCGCTGCCTCGTCGTACTCGGGGGCGAGCAGGACTTCGACAAATTGCGTGCTGATTGCCTGTGCGGTCGCGAGGTCAACCTTGCGATTAAAAGCAATGATGCCGCCAAAGGCTGAAGTCGGGTCGGTTTTGAATGCCTTGCCATAGGCTTGGACAGCTGAATCAGCGGTAGCCACGCCGCATGGATTGGCGTGTTTGACAATCACGCAGGCGGGTGCCGCAAAGCTGCGGACACAATCCCAGGCCGCGTCGGCATCGGCAATGTTGTTATACGAAAGCTCTTTGCCTTGTAGTTGCTTAAAGTTACCCAGTAAGCCCGCTGGAACAAAGGGATCGACATAAAAGGCGGCACGCTGTTGTGCGTTTTCGCCGTAGCGCAGGACTTGTTGCTGATGGACCTGGAGTGTCAGAATGTCGGGCCAGGTCTGGCGAGCTGGCGTTGCGGTCTGTGCGGGCTCCGCCTCGACCAGACTGCTCAGGTAGGCCGCAATTGCGCCATCATAGGCGCAGGTGTGTGCGTAGACTTTGGTGGCGAGCGACAGACGCAGGCCATAGGATGTCGAGCCGCGCGCATCCATCTCGGCAAGCACGGTCGGGTAGTCGGCAGGATCAATCACCACCGTCACGCCACCTGCTTCGGTGCCGTGATTCTTAGCTGCTGCACGCAGCATGGCTGGGCCACCAATATCGATATTTTCAACTGCATCCTCAAAGCTGCACTCTGGTTTTGACACCGTTTCGCGAAAGGGATACAGGTTGACCACGAGCAAATCAATGCGGTCGATACCGTGCTCGTCAATGGTCTGCATATGTTCGTCGCTGTCACGACGTGCCAGCAGACCACCATGAATTTTAGGGTGTAGGGTTTTGACCCTGCCATCGAGAATTTCAGGCGAGCCAGTGTGGGTGGCGACCTCGGTCACTGCCAGGCCCGCCTCTGCCAGAAGTTTTGCGGTCCCGCCAGTCGATAGCAGTCGCACACCACGCTTAGCGAGTTCCTGCGCAAAGTCGACAATGCCAGATTTGTCCGAAACAGAAAGCAGGGCAGTTTGAATGTTCATGGATAGATAGTTAAATTAAAAAAATGGGTCCGGGTGTGCGGGTCGTAATCCGAAAAATGACGTAAGGATTAACGGCTGTCGAGCAATTTATGAGCAAGGAGTTTCTTGCGCAGCGTATTGCGGGTCAGGCCCAGCATCGTGGCCGCGCGCGACTGATTGTTCTGAGCGCGCTTCATGATGACCTCAAGTAAGGGCAGCTCTATACGGTTGATGACCATCTCGTACATGTCCGTCGGATCGGCACCGTCGAGGTCTTTCATATATTGTTCAAGGCTGTCACACAAGCACTCTTCGAGTAGATTTTTATTTTTCATAATGTAAGGCTGAATTAGGCTGCCTGCAGACTCGGCATGATCCCATCGAGATTGTCGCAGTTTGTCGGCGCCATGTCTGGTGAAATGCTGCCTTGCCGGGAAAACCACAGTTCGACGGCCTTGAATTGTTCGGTTGTTGTTTCAATTCGGTTGATTTGATCGGAGAATGCCTGACCACCATCCAGGCTACTGACATACCAGCCAATATGCTTGCGTGCGGTGCGCACGCCCGTTTGCTCGCCATAAAACTGGTAGTGATCGGCCAGATGCTCCAGCAACAGGTCCCGCATTTCGATCCAGGTAGGCGCTGCGAGCACCTTGCCTGTCGTCAGAAAGTAATCAATTTCGCGAAAAATCCACGGACGCCCTTGTGCCGCCCGTCCAATCATCACCGCGTCAGCTCCTGTGTAATCGAGGACCGCACGGGCTTTCTGGGGACTATCGACATCGCCATTTGCAATGAGCGGGATGCTGAGACTGGCTTTGACGGCCCGGATGGTGTCGTATTCGGCTTGACCTTCGTACATATCGGCGCGCGTGCGACCGTGCAGTGTCAGGGCGGCGATGCCACTGTCCTGGGCAATCCGCGCAATGCGCAGGGCATTGCGTTCATCGCGACTCCAGCCGGTACGGGTTTTGAGCGTGACAGGGATCCCATGTGGCAGGCAGGCCTGAACCACGGCATCCAGAATGCGCGCCACCAGGTCTTCGTGGCGTAAGAGCGCTGAGCCCGAGGCAACGTTGCAGACTTTCTTGACTGGACAGCCCATGTTGATATCAATTACCCGGGCGCCTTTACTGATATTGAAGACGGCCGCCTGGGCCATCATGGCTGGGTCCGCGCCTGCGATCTGTACGGCGACCGGTTCGGTCTCTCCGTCATGATTCAAGCGGCGTGAGGATTTGACACTTTGCCAGAGCTGGGGATTGCTGGCCGCCATTTCTGATACCGCATAGCCTGCCCCCAGCCGTTTGCATAACTGACGGAATGGACGGTCTGTCACACCCGCCATAGGTGCGACAAAAACGTTATTGGGGAGAGTCCACGGACCGATCTGCATGCTCAAATTGTAATCGCTTGGGCTGTATGCCCGGATTGGGGGGCAAAGCAGCGAGATGATTGTCTAGCGGCGCATACCCTGGAGCAGGTGGTGGGCAAGCGGCGCACGTAAAACCGGGATGAGGTCCATCCCGAGCAGCGCGAGTCCTGCCGCATGTTCCAGCATAGAAATGCGGGTCGTAAAGACGCGTGACATGAGATCTGTCATCCGGGCCGTTAATTGCCGGTCTGGCTGGCGCAGTCGGTGGAACGTTTCTAAGGCAGGTTCTGGGCTGGTTTCAGGCAATCCCAACCACGCACGCAGAGCAAAGGCAAGCGTCGCGGCATCGCGCAAGCCCAGATTCAGACCCTGGCCAGCGACTGGGTGCAAGGTCTGTGCAGCATTGCCAATCGCGACTGAACGTCCGGCAACTCCCGTCTGGGGCAGGTTCAACACAAGCGGAAACGCGGTGACGGGGTGCTGGACGTTCAGGTTTCCGAGTCGTGTGCCAAATGTTTGGGTTAGCGCCGCTGAGAAGTCTGCGGGAGAAAGTTGTTGCAAGTGGCGCGCGCGTTCGGGCATGCAGCACCATACGATGGATTGCAGGTTGGCCCCACCCGGGTGAGGCAGCACGGCGAGTGGCCCCTCCTGGGTAAACCGCTCAAAGGCCCAGCCGGGACGCGGCAGGTCTGCGCGCGCCTGGGTCACTAGTGCCATCTGGTCGTACTGGCGGGTGACATCGGTTGTGGGGTGGCCATCGGCTTGCACTACCAGTGAGCTGCGCCAGGTTTGCTGACCCTGGCTAATTTCGACCCCATTCACGTTCTGGCGCAGAATCTGCGCGGCCGGTCCCTTGAGGACGGTCACGCCACTTGCGTTGAGTGCCTGTGTCAGTTGGCTGTGCAAGGCTGCGTAGCGCACCACGCATCCCAGCTGCGGGACATCAAAGTCGCTGTGTCGAATAATCGCACGCCCCAGTCGCCCGCGTTGCGAGACATGGACTGTCTGGATGCGGGCAGCCTGATCAGGAAAGCCAGATAGGGACTCTAGCAGCACACGACTTCCGTGATTAATCGCCAGGACCCGCGGGTCCTGATCGGGCGCATGCCCATAGTGACTGTGTGTGTCTGTTTGCAGTAAGGCGATCCGTGCAGGACGTTGGGTCGCGCGAGCCAGAAGCAAGGCGAGGGCGCATCCCGTGGGGCCGCCGCCAAAAATGGCGACATCAAAATCGTGTGGTGACATACCTGGATTTTAGCCTGAGCAGGTAATTTGAATGTGATCCTGCCTGCAGCGCAAATATTTGGCGTTCAACAATTGTGATGCGTGCAACATTAGAGTGGCTGTTGAACACCAGATTGATCGTTCAACACTACAATTGCGTTCGAAATGTGCATCCTCTCGTTTCAAGTTTAATTGCCAGAGTTCAATATGACGTCAACGTTCAAATCAGACTTGTCTGCCAACGCAGTCAGCGCACCTCATCACCAAAAATTTATCAGCAAAGTCAAAGTCGGCTTGCTAGCGGCGTTGCTGGCCTGTATTGGTGCGCAGTGGTGGTACCTCAAGAGGCCACGTGCGTGGCTGGTCACAGCGATTGGTCTGGGCCTCATGGCGGCCTCGGCTGCGGCGGAGGTCTGGTGGGAGAATCCTGCATTTTTCTTGCTATTCATTCCCATCGTGGCGGGGTTTGTCGAGGCTATCGTGCTGTGCCTGATGAGCGATGCACGGTTTGATGCGCGTTACAACCCTGGCCTGGTCCGCCAGACTCCAAGCGGCTGGGGACCTGTACTTGTGGCGGGTTTTACCTTGCTGATTGGGACCGTCGTGATGATGTTTGGGATCGCGGTCATCGTGATTTATGTCTGGACAGCACTGGGCTGGCTGGACGGGTTCAATCTCACTTCGGACTAAATATTTTTTGGTCAAGCCTTTAAGGGCGCGACCCTGACAAACACGCCAGGGTCGTAACCGCCAAACAGTGGTTAATGCCGCATCAGGGCTTCGATTTCATCGGGGTCGACCGGTACGCCGCGCGAAATGAGTTCACAGCCCGTGCGTGTGACGATGGCATCATCCTCAATGCGAATGCCGATATTCCAGAATCTTTCGGGGACCTGTGCTGCGGGTCTGACATAGAGTCCAGGTTCGATTGTGAGGACCATTCCTTCCTCCAGCATGCGCCAGGGACGGTTCTCGTTCGAGGCAGGTGGGGTGCGATAACTACCGACATCATGCACATCCATGCCAAGCCAGTGACCGGTACGGTGCATGTAAAAGGGCTGATAAGCGGCTGTTTCGATGGCCTGCTCCAGACTGCCTTGAATCAAACCCTCGTCCAGAAGTCCTTGCGTGAGAACATTCAGTGCTGCTTCGTGCGCGGCGTTCCAGTGGTGGCTGGGTGATACACAGGTGACTGCAGCCTGTTGTGCTGCAAGCACAATATCGTAAAGCGCACGTTGTGGCCCTGAAAATTTTCCATTCGCCGGAAAGGTGCGGGTAATGTCAGAGGCATAGCCATCTAGTTCGCAGCCCGCATCGATGAGCACCAGATCACCGTCCTGCATCAAAGTATTGCCTGCCCTGTGGTGCAGGATGCACGCGTTGGCGCCCGCGGCAACAATACTGTCGTATGCCACGGCTTGTGCACCTTGCCTGCGAAACTCATGCAGGAGTTCGGCTTCGAGTTCGTACTCATGGCGACCGGGGCTTGCCATTTGCATGGCGCGTATGTGCCCCCTGGCAGAGATCTGTGCTGCCCGAAGCATCGTGGATTGTTCACCAGCATCCTTAATCAGTCGCATTTCTGCGAGCACGTCCGAGATATCCAGCCATTGATGGGGAATCGCGCGCGTGCCACGCACGCTTTGACTGGCCTGCGTGATCCAGCCTTGAAGCTGGGGTAATAAGTCTGTGATGGTGGGGCGTGACATAGTGGTAAATAGTCGATCATGCCCCTGGAGTAGCGGGGGAAGAGACAGGTTTAGATTCTTGACGTCCTCAGCGCGGTCAAAACCGAAGTGCGTCGCGGCAGCCTCAGTTCCCCAGCGCAGGCCATTCCAGATTTCAACCTCAGGGTTCTTATCCTCGCAAAACAGAATCGACTGCTCTGTGCTGCCCGCGACAAGCACGAGCCAGGCGTTCGCTTCTTCAAAGCCTGTCAGGTAGTAAAAATCACTGTCATGACGATAGCTGTAGTGATTATCGCGATTGCGCACGCGTTCTGGTGCGGTCGGTATGATCGCGATGCCTCCGCCCTGGCTCAGCATCCATGTGAGGAGTTGCTGGCGACGTTGTTGAAAGCGTGTGATATCGGGTGGGCAGAGCGTCATGATGGTTCAGGACTCTAAAAAGGTTGGACTCGTAGCCAGCACCAGGCGGCAACCCTCAACATACTACAATCTTAAAGCTGTCTCGACATTCTCGGGCATTTGGTTTGAAGGCGTGACAAATGGATTGGATAGGCTGGCTCGTGCCCTGGGAGGTTTCTCCGACGCTGCTGACGTGTTTTGTGGTTGCGGGATGGCTCTTTGTACGAGGTTGTCGTGTGCATCATGTGAACCGGATTCGCAAGAGCTTTTTCTGGGTCGGGATGGTGATGCTCTATCTCTCTCTGCACACCATGCTCGATTACTACGCAGAACGTATGTTTTTCATGCACCGTATCCAGCATCTGGTTTTGCATCATGCGGGCCCGCTTGTGCTGATGGCAGCTTACCCGGGCTCGGTCCTGCGTTCAGGTCTGCCAATGGCCTGGCGCGTGCGTCTCAGTCAATTCAACCAGAGTGGATTGGGTCGCACGGTCATTGCCCTGATGACGAATCCCATTCTCGTGCCAGCACTCTTTGTATTTTTGGTCATTATCTGGCTGGTGCCATCCGTACAGTTTTATTCAATGCTCGACTGGCGACTGTACCGGTTAATGAACTGGTCCGTGGTTGTGACGGGGTTTATGTATTGGAATCTGATTCTCGATCGCAGGCCCTGTCCGCCGGCCGCGATGAGTCCAGGCGGACGGGTGATCTCACCCATCGTGACGATGGCGCCCCAGATGGTGGCAGGCGCCATTATCGCTTTCACTGAACGTGATTTATACCCATTGTTTGACCTGTGTGGGCGCGCCATTTCCATGGAGGCACAGACCGATCAGATGATCGGCGGCCTGACCATGTGGATTCCAGCCGCCATGACCGAGGTCATCGGTCTGATGATGGCCTTGCGCACGCTCATGCGCCTCTCTGCCAAGGGACGCTGGGGAAAAGGCACGCTTAAGGCCAAAAGGCAATCTTAAGGACGAAGGGCTCAGGGAATCAGTCCGTGGTATTTGCGAGCCAGTGCGACGGTCGCCCGAAACATGCCTTCCTTGTTGCCGCAATCGTAACGAATGCCTTCGTAGCGGTGCGCAAAAACAGCTTTTTCCTTGAGTAGGGATGCAATGCCATCGGTCAGCTGGATTTCGCCCCCTGCGCCTGCCTGTGTCTGACGCAGATGCGCAAAAATACGCGCATCCAGTACGTAACGACCGACTACGGCCAGCGTCGATGGCGCGACGTCTGATTTGGGTTTTTCAACGATGTGACGCACGCGCTCCGTACGTGGGCCGACGGGGTCGGTGGCAACAATCCCGTACTTATCCGTGTCTGACAATGGAACATCCTGTACGCCCAGGATACTGCCCTGGTGGGTGAGTGCAGCGTCGATCAGCTGGCCGATCACCGGACGGTCGGCATCCAGCAAATCGTCTGCCAGCAGCACGGCAAAGGGTTCGTCGCCGATGATGGGGGCGGCCGTCAGCACGGCATGTCCCAGTCCCAGAGGGGCAGACTGACGAATATAGATGCAACTGACATTGGAGGGCAGGATCCCCTGCACAATTGCCAGCAAGGCATCTTTGCCTTTTTTTGCCAGCTCGGCTTCCAATTCGGGTGCCGAGTCAAAATGGTCTTCGATTGCTCGTTTGTTGCGACCTGTGACAAAGATTAGCTCGGTAATCCCTGCAGCAACAGCTTCTTCGACGGCATACTGAATCAGTGGCTTGTCGACGACAGGAAGCATTTCCTTAGGCATCGCTTTGGTTGCGGGCAAGAATCGGGTGCCCATGCCTGCTACGGGGAAAACGGCTTTGCGAACGGGACGCATAATGAATATATTCCTTAAGGTTGATCCACATATTGGTGGAACCAATGACTGCTGCCGCTATCCAACGGCAGTTGCAGCGATCTTACGACAGCTGCCGCTATCATAAGCGCATGAAATTACTATTTTCAACTTATCCCAGTCACACGGGGACAAAGATGTTTGCAAAACTCCAGGCCCTCGTGCTGATTTCCTCTCTTGTCGTGTCACCCGTATGGGCACAGCCGGCAGGTGCTCCCACACTTGGCGCGGCGTCGGCCGCTGACCTGTCGCCCGCGCTGGAGCGCAAGCTGGGCGAAGCCATCATGGAGCAAGGCCGGCGAGATCCAGACTATATCAATGATCCAGATATCGAACAGTATCTGAACAAAATGGCACGCAAACTTGCCGCCAATGCGCCGGGTGGAGCGCCAGACATTACGGCCTTTGGTGTGCGCGACCCAGTTATCAACGCCTTTGCGATGCCAGGGGGTTTTGTCGGGATTTACACGGGCCTGATTGTCGCGACTGGTGATGAATCAGAGCTGGCAGGCGTTCTTGCCCACGAAATCGCGCACGTGGCACAGCGTCACATCGCACGCGGACTGACTCAGCAACAGCAGAGCGGCACAATTGCCCTGGCATCACTGGCTGCAGCGCTGCTGGCCGCACTCATCCCTGGGGGAGGGGCCAATCTGGCCGTGGGTCTGGCTGCCTTCGGTCAGGCCGCAGCGATTGAACAGCAGCTGGGGTTTTCGCGTGACGCTGAGCAGGAGGCGGATCGCATGGGTTTTGAAATGCTACGCAAGGCGGGCTATGACCCAAATGGCATGGCGGTGATGTTTGGCCGACTGATGAACGCTGCCTCGTTAAATGAAGGGCGCGGAGGTGGGGTCTATGCCTCAACGCATCCTCTTAGTATCCAGCGGATGACGGATATGCAGAACCGGATCACGCAGTTGCCACTGGCGCGCTATCAGGCCTCTGATGAATTCTGGTTCGTTCGGGCCAAGTCGCGCGTGTTGCAGGCAACAGACTCGAAAGCCTTGCGTCTGGCTGTTGAGCAGCTTCAGGAAGAAACGCGCCAGACTGGGGCCGAGCGTTCTGCACAAATCGCCGTGCGACGTGCAGCGGCCTGGTACGGTCTATCGCTTGCAGCCTTGACCAGTAAGGATATTCGCACTGCGACCAGTGCGTTGTCACAGGCGCAGGCGACTATTGCAAATTCACCCTATCTTGACTTGCAACGCATCGAGATCGAGTTTGCGAGCAAAAATCCATCCGCGGCACTCGGGATGAGTCAGTCGGCGCTTAAACGCTGGCCTGACAGACGCTCTTTTGCGTTGTGTGTGGCTCAAGCGTTGCAGTTACTTGGAAAGGATCGCGAGGCCGTAGCTTTTTTAAAGGAACAGGTCAAGCGCTGGCCAACTGAACAGCCCGGTTTCTTTCAGATGCTGGCCACCACGCAGGACAAACTGGGCGATCAGGTCGATGCGCGTCAGAATATGGCAACTTACTATCTGCTGGTTGGGGCTTTACCTGCTGCAGCGACTCAGCTTCAGCAGGCACGCACGTTATCTAAGGATTTCTATATGCAATCCCAGATCGATGTCGAATTGAACCAGTTGACCAAAAAAATTGCTGAAAACCGTCGGCTACTCGAAAAGCTCAAGTGAGAGCATGCACACTGCTCTAAAAAATGAGCACTGCTCTGAATAACACGAGCGCTGCTCTGAGGTACAAGAACGCTGCTCTAAAAAATGAGCACTGTCTTCAACAGCAATTAGCGCTGACTTGAAAAGAAGGTGGCCAGTCGCGCGGGGAGCCATTTCAGATTGCCTGGTAGTGGGCCCGTCACAAAGCCTGCATGGCCACCTGCATCAGGCTGGTGCAGGAGAACCTGTGCTGAAACTTGTGCGGGTCCAGGCAGGACTGCTTGTGGCAAAAAAGGATCGTTACGGGCATTCAGAACCAGCGTGGGGCGCGCAATGCTTCGCAGCCACGGCTTGCTCGCAGATTGTGTCCAGTAATCCAGGGCGTTACGAAAACCATGCATGGGTGCCGTGTAGGCATCATCAAAATCCCGCAGGTCTCGCGCCTGTGAGGCACGCATCACATCAATGACGCCAGGAAAGCGTTGGGCTTTTTCCAGTACTTTGGTTTTGAGGGTACGTAGAAAATATCTGGAATACACCTGACGGTTAAAGGGGTCGTCAGATAAATGATTACCAGCTGTGACCAGATCGAGAGGGACGGAAACGCCTGCTGCGGCGTGGATCCAGTGGCTGCGCTCGGGATACTGACCGAGGAACTTGAGCAAGGCATTGCCCCCGAGCGATATACCTGCTGCATGCCAGCGTGCCGAAGGCAAACGTGCGCGAACAGCTTCGAGTATGAAGGAGATTTCTTCTGTGTCACCGGAATGGTAGGCGCGTGCCAGACGATTTGGAACGCCTGAGCAGCCTCTGAAGTTCGGTATCACGACGACCCAGCCACGTGCTCTGAAATACTGCGCAATTGACTGGGCATAGCGACTGCGACTGCTGCCTTCAAGGCCATGAAACAACACGAGTGCGTTTAAATCCTGATCCCGGTCTAGTTGTGCCAAACGTTCGCGGTCTGTCTCAACCATCCAGCGGGCAGCGGCTGTTCCATGTGGCAAGGCAGTATTTAATGGGCTTGGCATTTGAGCGTTGGCGCGATGGGCCGAACGCCCCAGCGACATGGTCTCTGGGAGTTGTGCAATGACTCCTGGAGCACTCCAGTCCATATCCACGAAGTCGCCGTCTGGTGTTCCAACACGTTCGCGAATGAAACGCACGCCATTGGCTGGGGCGAGCAGGGCGCCAAATAATGTCTGGGTCTGGCGCTCGGGTAGCCACCAGGGCACCGGGCATGCAGAAAGATCCAGAGAAGCGGTCACAGCGTGCCAGGGGTTTAATGGAACAAGCCGGGCACGTCATGCAAATCGAGCATGCCAGCCTGGCTGGGCGCGGCTGAAGCATGATGCATGACCATTCTCCAGCCTGTCGGGCCCTTATGATAAATGTTAGTTGCGTAACAGTGCACCACCTCTGTGCTTTCGGTGTGCTGCACCGTGACCTGCTCAATCAGGGAATGAACGGCTCCCATCATGCTGTGCAAGACAACAGCGTTGGAGGGAAGGATCGGCAACGCGCCGCTGGCAAGAATTTCTTGCCAGGATTCGTGGATGGCGTTGTGTCCGACAATGCGCAGTCCGCCAGGGTGCACGCAGATGACTTCTTCGTCATCGGCCCATACCTGCATCAGGCGTCCCAGATCAGCACGCTCGAGCGCATCATAAAAAGCCAGCTCTGCTTCTTCGGAGGTCGCGAACATGACTGGCATGCCAGGGCCTCCTAATGGCCGTGCACAACAGTGCCTGGTGCGAGTTGGTAGGTGGTGCTGCAGTAGGGGCAGCGCACCGTTCCTGTTTGGGCAATATCAAGAAACACGCGAGGATGCATGCTCCAGAGCGGTGAATGGGAGCCCGGGCAATGCAGTGGCAAATCGGCGGCTTGAACCTGGACGGGGACCTGTGCGTGGGCAGCGCCACCAGAAACTGTTTCAGACATAACTGGACTCACTCGTTGAATCGATATCCAATTGTACCAAGGCAGTCGCATTACAATCGATAAATAAAGCGGATCCATTTATGTAGCCGCCCGGATCATTATTTCTGGTGCCATGTTGTCCGAGACTCCCCCTCTTACTCAAACCCCCGAGGCCTTACGCCTGATCCGCCATACGGCCTTTCGCGAAGGGCTGCGTGCAGTCACGCCTGGACTGATTGCCTTGATGGTCTGGGGCGTGGTGACGGGTGTCGCGATGGTCAAGGCAGGTCTGACCGAGCACAACGCTGTCTGGATGACCTTGATGGTGTATGCCGGTTCCGCCCAGCTCACCGCTTTGCCCCTGATTGCCGCTGGTGCGCCGTTATGGCTGATTTTCGCGGCGGGTATGGTCGTCAATCTGCGGTTCGTCATTTTTGGCGCCGTCTTGCATCCTTATTTTAAAAACTTGTCCTGGCCCAAGCGGCTCCTGATGGGTTACCTCAGTGTGGATGTTGCTTTTGTGGTGTTCGTGCCCCGGTTTAATGATGCCCCAGAAAAAGGCACCGTCGAACAGCACTGGTTCTATCTGGGCGCAATCTCCTCTTGTTGGTGTCTCTGGCAGGTCACATCACTGATTGGGATCGCCCTGGGTACGTTTGTACCGTCCACCTGGTCACTTGATTTTGCCGCCATCCTGGCACTGATCGCCATGATGATGCCGCTGGTCAATAACCGGCCGATCCTTGTCTCGATTCTCGCCGCAGGTGTGGTGGCATGGATTGCACAGCCACTGCCGCTCAGGCTCGGATTGATCGCAGCGGTGATCGCTGGGATTGTGGCTGGCATGTGGGCAGAGACAATATTTCGCAAGAGGCGATCTGCATGACCCCGAACGACTGGTACACGCTGGCTGCAATCGGTTTACTTGCGTTGTGTAGCGCGCTGACGCGGGCCGGCTATCTTGTGTTTGGTCATTTATTTCCACTGTCAGACCGAATTCGTAGTGCTTTGCGCTATGCGCCGCTCGCAGCACTGACCGCAATTATTGTTCCTGAAGTGCTTCCCTGGAATCCCCAGTACGGACCCATTCTGGACCTAAAGCTGGTTGCCGCTGCCGTATCAATCTGGGTCTTTCGCCGCACGCGCAATGCACTTTTGCTGATTGTCAGCGGCATGGTGGCCTTGTGGGTATTACGCTGGGTAGTTGCCCTTTAAATCAGGGGAATCCCTACAAATTGCTGCAGCTGCGGTACACTGGTGGGTGATTCTTCAAATAATTCAATGACTTCAAACATTCAAACTCCTGAAATTGCCTCTGAGCAGCCCTTGGTTGCCACCCCTACATTTGCCGAAATCGGATTGCATCCGACCCTGCTACAGGCGGTGATTGATACGGGCTACACCACCCCCACGCCGATCCAGGCACTGGCCTTGCCAAGTGTCATGGCAGGCAATGACGTGATGGGTGCCGCCCAGACAGGAACAGGAAAGACAGCAGCGTTTACCCTGCCCATCTTGCATCGTCTGATTCCCCAGGCCAATTCCAGCGCTTCGCCCGCCCGGCACCCTGTGCGCGCATTGATTCTGACCCCTACACGCGAACTCGCAGATCAGGTCTCAGAAAGCGTCAAGCGCTATAGCCGCCACACCCCCCTGCGTTCAACTGTGGTGTTTGGTGGCGTGGATATCGGCCCCCAAAAAGAGTCGCTGCGCAACGGTTGCGAAGTCCTCATTGCTACACCTGGCCGCCTGCTGGATCACGTTGAACAGCGTAACGTCAACCTCAGCCAGGTCGGTATTCTGGTACTCGATGAGGCCGATCGCATGCTCGATATGGGCTTTTTGCCCGATCTCGAACGCATCATCCGCTTGTTGCCCGCGCAGCGCCAGACATTGCTATTTTCAGCCACCTTCAGTAATGAAATTCGCAAACTCGGTCGTACCTACCTAAAGTCCCCTGTCGAACTCGAAGTCGCGAACCGCAATGCCACGGCAGATACGGTGAGCCAGATTGCTTACGCCATGTCAGGTGATGCCAAGCGTGCTGCAGTCGTCCACCTCGTAAAATCACGTGGCCTCAAGCAGGTCATCGTATTTTCGAATACCAAGATTGGCACAGGTCGTCTGGCCCGCCAGCTTGAGCTTGATGGTGTGCGCGCTGAATCCATTCACGGTGACAAATCTCAAGCAGATCGCATGAAGGCCCTCGAAGCCTTCAAAGCCGGCGAGCTTGAGGTGCTGGTGGCGACCGATGTGGCCGCGCGTGGTCTTGATGTCGCAGGCGTTCCCTGTGTAATTAACTACGATTTGCCCCATAGTGCTGAGGACTACGTCCACCGCATTGGCCGGACTGGCCGAGCAGGCGCATCAGGCGAAGCCATCTCGCTCTTCGCTCCAGCCGAAGAAAAGTATTTGCTGGACATCGAAAAGCTCATCAAGACAACGATTCCGCGTGGGACCCTGGAGGTTCCTGGTGAATTGCTAGCTCGGGCCGCTTCGCGCGAATCACGCGAGTCCACCACGCTCGGTCAGCGGCCAGCGCGTAGTGGGTCTGCAGCACGACCAGGTGAGCGTGGGTCGGATCGTCCACCGGAGCGCAGCGCAGATCGCTATGCCGAACGCAATGCCCGGCCTAGCCGCTACACCGCAGCAGCTAAGCCAATTGATGAGTTTTTTACCAAGCCCTACGAGCCCTCAGCGGCTGCCGTGGCTGCTGCCGCCCAAGCCAGCGCAGCACCGCCTAAGCCTGTCCTCGGTGTCAAGCGTTCAGTCGGCTTGCTGTTGGGCGGAAAAGTTAAAAAGACTTAAGGTCAGACAGGCCGAGCATTTTTATCAAATGCTCGGGTAGCTCTGTTTCCTGGGTATTTCCGGGAGATTGCATTGCCTGGATGAGTCTGTCCAGATGTTCAATGTGCGGCAGGATCGTCCCGAGGAACCTGACCGATGCATGCTCAATGATGGCGATTGTCGGAAAATTTTCTATATCTTCATCGCCCAGTAATTCGGAATGCTCTTCTATGTCGATCCATACAAAACTCGCCTCTGGGTATTGTGCAGACAGGGCTTCGAATTTTGGCTGATACTGCGTACAGGTGTCACACCAGGCCGCACAAAAACACAGCACGACTGTTGCGTCGTTCTCTTTGAGCCTTTTTGCGAGTTCAGGCACACCAGGTAAATACATTGTCATGTTGGTCTGTGCAGAATGTATGCTGAGGGTTGTTTATGATAACTGCTAACGAGTTCGGCTTTAAATGACCCATTTTAATTCGACACATTCAGCACAATCTGTCCGGGCGATCCCTGCCTCTCCCATGAGCGGTGTGGCAGAGGCGTTCGGTCGGGCGGTGCGTTCGCAATTTCATCCCCGCATGCTCTTTGCCTTGTTATTGCCATTTCTGATTATTCTGGTCGGTGCGATCCTTTTGCTGATCGTGGCGCTTGGACCGTTGACGGATTGGCTCGATCAGCAGCTCACACACTCTACTGTCATCATTGACGCGAATCAGTGGCTCGTCTCCGTCGGGCTCTTTTCTTTTCTGTCGGTCAAGTCCTGGGTGCTGCCACTTGCCGCGCTAACCATCCTCTTGGCCTTTTCGGGCATCCTGGGATTGGCCGTCGCAGCAGTGTGCGTGATGCCGATGGTGGTCACGCACCTGTCAAACCGTGACTATTCTGATCTTTCTCTGAATGGTCGGCATGCCTTTGCGGTCAGTGTCTGGAATGCCGTCTGGGTCAGTACTCTTTTTGTCCTGGGTTGGGTATTGACGTTGCCGTTCTGGCTGTTGCCGCCCCTGGGACTGGGCATTTCGATTTTCTGGTGGGCGTTCGCCATTTCTCGCATGATGCGTATAGATGCCATCGTCGAACATGCCAGTGCGTCCGAAAGACGCCTGTTGGTCGAGCGCCATCAGGCGAGCTTCTGGATCATTGGGCTGTTGTGCGCACTGATCAATTTGTTCCCGCCAGCATGGATCTTTTTGCCAGTCTTTTCCGGACTGGTGTATACCCATTTTGGTCTGCAAGCGCTGCGCCAGCTCAGGAAAGAAAAAACAGCGTTCTGAGGGGGCTGTGATGATTTTCTGGTGGCGAGACAGCCGCGATCTGTGCTGAAATGATAACTGGCGGCACGATACGGAATCTGGCAGCATGTGACTGATCATATTAGTCATCATCCGGTCGATCCTGTGATGGATTACCCCAGATAGCACGTTACTTATTTTTGACCTTTTTTTGGAAAATTCATGTCTGTACCTATGGACAAAGCCCGTCTGGGTTTGATTATTGTCGGTGATGAAATTCTTTCTGGACGTCGCCAGGACAAGCACTTTTCAAAAGTCGTTGAGTTACTCAGTGCTCGCGGATTGCAACTTTCCTGGGTTGAAATACTGTCTGATGATCGTGCCTTGCTGACCGCAGCACTTGAGCGCAGTTTTGCCAGTGGGGATATTGTTCTGAGCTGTGGTGGGATCGGAGCCACACCGGATGACCATACCCGCCAGGCCGCAGCAGCGGCACTGAACTTGCCACTGACTTTACATCCTGAGGCAGCAGAGCAAATCACCCTGCGTTGCGCCGAGATGGCAGCAAAAGGCCAGGGCACTGCGGATATGAGTGCGCCTGAAAATCAGCAGCGTCTGCAAATGGGGATGTTCCCTGAGGGCTGCGAGATTGTCCCTAACCCTTTTAACCGTATTCCCGGATTCTTTATCCGGAATCATACGTTTGTCCCGGGGTTTCCGGTCATGGCCTGGCCCATGCTGGAGTGGACACTGGATAACCGTTATGCGCATCTGCATCATCAAACGCAGCTTGCCGAGCATTCCTTCGTTGTCTACACGATGCCTGAGTCCCGTATTACGCCTGCCCTTGAATCACTTGAGAAGCAGTGGCCAGGTGTACGGGCCTTCAGTCTGCCCTCGGTTGGCGAAGCAGGGGGCTCTCCTCATATCGAGCTTGGTGTGAAAGGGGAACCAGAGGCCGCTGCGCTAGCGCTTGCGTTCTTGCGCAGTGAAGCCGTCCGTCTGGGCGCACGCTTTGATCCTCCCGTTGCGCATCCATAATCGCAATGTCTCAAGATCGCGGTCTACCCATCGATACTGTTGAGGCCGTAAACGGTCGTACTTCAGGAATGGCAATCCAGGTGCTTGAGCGAGCGACCTGCCTGCTCGATGTGCTGGCAGCGCAGCCAGATCCTGTTGCACTAAAGGATCTCGCTCAGCAAACCGGTTTGCATCCATCGACTACACACCGGATTTTGAATGATCTGGTGCTGGCACGCTATGTTGAGCGTGTCGACAGCGGTCTCTACCAACTCGGTATGCGTCTGTTAGAGCTGGGTTCACTGGTCAAAGGTCGACTCAATGTTCGCGAAGCGGCGATCGAGCCAATGCGAACGCTGCATCAGCAGATCGGACAGACCGTTAACCTTTCGGTACAGCAGGGCGATGAAATCGTGTACATAGACCGCGCCTGGAGCGAACGATCAGGCATGCAAGTTGTGCGTGCGATCGGTGGACGCGCACCGCTGCACCTGACATCGATCGGCAAGCTTTTTTTATCCGCAGCCGAACCCCGGCAAGTACGCAGTTATGCCAGCCGTACGGGCCTCAATGGCACGACCCGTAACAGCATCACCGCGCTTGAGCAGCTGGAACACGAACTGAACCTGGTCAGAAAGCTTGGCTACGCCCGTGACAACGAGGAGCTTGAACTTGGTGTGCGATGTATCGCAGCAGGCATTTACGATGATACGGGCAAGCTGGTGGCCGGGCTGTCTATATCTGCGCCCTCTGAGCGGATGCAGGATGCCTGGATTGAGCAGCTCGTGGCGACTGCGACGCAGATTTCCGAAGCGTTGGGGTATGAGCAGATGGCCAATCACCCTGGCTGAGAGTTACTCAAACAGGGTGATTGAATTTTTCGCGCGGACTGAGCGCCGTACTAAAAACTGCGGCAGGATTATTTAAGTGTGATGCCTCGCGATTTCACCAGAGCACCCCAGCGCGCGACTTCCTGAGCGATGAGATCCCCAAACTCTTGCGGTGTATCGTTGGTAGCGGTTAAACCATCCGCTGCAAGCTGTTGAGCCATGGATGGGTCATTGAGTGACTCCCTGACCGCGAGATTGAGCTTATTAACAATTTCTGGTGGAATGCCTTTTGGACCAATCAGACCGTGCCACACAGAGACCTCGAAATTCGGGTAGCCTGATTCCATGACCGTTGGAACCTCAGGCAGGGCGGCTAAGCGCTTGGCTGTTGTGACCGCCAGGGGCTTGAGCTTGCCCGACTGCACATGTGGCATCGTCGAGGCGACGGTCCCAAAAATAAACTGCACCTGACCAGAAATCGTATCAGTCAGGGCGGGTGACGTGCCTTTGTAAGGCACATGCAGCACATCGATACCCGCTGTCGTCAGAAAATATTCAGTTGCAATGTGGGTGATGCTGCCATTGCCAGCTGATGCATAACTGAGCTTGCCCGGATCTTTTTTTGCCAATTCGACGAGTTCTTTCAGATTCTTGACAGGCAATTCAGGGTTTGTCGCAATAATGAAGGGACCACTTGCCAGCCGTGCAATCGGCGTGATGTCGTGAACTGGATCAAAAGGCAGCTTGTAGAGATTGGCATTGACGGTGTAAGACGTCGCAGCCAGGAACAGTGTGTAGCCGTCGCCAGCTGATTTCATCGCGATTTCGGCGCCGAGGTTGCCCCCAGCACCTGGGCGATTCTCGACAAACACGGTCTGCCCCAATTTTTGACTCAGTTTTTGGGCGACGATGCGGGCGATAAAGTCCGAGCCTCCACCGGGTGCAAATCCGACGATGATTTTAATGGGTTTGGTCGGGAAGCTTGTCTCGGCAAGCGCTACTGTGCTTGCACCTGCGCTGATCAGGCAAATGGCCATCAAGCTGTAACAAATTGTCCGCAGACTAGTCATACCTGCCATCAGGCGGGATAAAAAGAGGGTGTGCATGTGAGGTTCCTTATTTTTCAGACTCTAGTCTATGTGAGAAATGAAAATGGGTCTAATTGAACTGACTTCGACAATTTGTGGCTTTTTTGGTGCGTTGCAACAAAAAGTGGTTGACATACCTATTTCAGCCCTTATAATTGAACTTGTGCAGTGCAACAAATATATTAAATGCGGTAATTGATTTAAAACAGATGCAGTAAGTAAATTAAATATGCAGTGAAAAGTGCGGTGCAAAGTGCTGTGCAATACATTGCAAAGATCATTTTCCTTTGGAGATCACTATGTCAGCCATTCCTCAGCAAGTTTTGAACAGCCAGAAAGACGCCATTGATACGCTGGTGGCTTTCCAGGGCTCCGTTTTCTCCGGTTTCGAAAAATTGGTTGATTTGAATCTTAAAGTCATCAAGGCAACTCTTGATGAAGTTGCACAGAAATCACAGCAAGTCGCTTCTATCAAAGATGCGCAAGAAGCAGTTGCAATGTCATCCACGCTCGTGCAGCCAGGTGCCGAAAAGGCAATGGCTTACAGCAAGCATGTGTATGACATCGTTTCAGCTGTGCAAGCTGACCTGGCCAAACTCAGCGAATCAAAAGTTGCTGACGGCCAGAAACACATCAATGACGCAATCGAGCAGTTCACCAAAAATGCACCTGCTGGCTCAGAAAGCGCAGTTGCCATGTTGAAGTCATCATTGGCTCAGGCTACTGGCGCATTTGACTCAATGACCAAAGCTGCTAAACAAGCTGCTGAAGTTGCTGAGAAAAATCTGACTGCAGCTGCGAACGCATCGTTCAAAGCAGCAGGCGAAGCCGCTGAAGTTGCAAAATCTGCAGCCCGCGGTGGTCGTCGCTCTGCTTAATCGCATCGTGGTGTAGCAGACCGCAAGCTGGTCTACAAAAAAACAGGTCACATTCGTGACCTGTTTTTTTTCGCTGACCTCATTTTTTACTTGGGATTAACGTCTTTTTACTTCCCGGATCGCACGGACACATTCACCTACCAATGCTGGGCCGCGATAAATCAGGCCGGTATAGAGTTGGACGGCATTTGCACCGGCTTGCATTTTTTCGACGGCATGCTGCCCCGATAAAATGCCACCCACGCCAATGATGGCCAGGCTATCGCCCAGACGTGAACGTAAACGCGCAATCACCTCCAGCGAACGTGCATGGAGGGGGGCACCCGACAAGCCTCCCATTTCTTCGGCATGTTTCATGCCAGCCACAGACTGACGCGCGAGTGTGGTGTTCGTCGCAATCACGCCATCGATGCCATGTCGCGGTAAGACTTCTGCAATCGTGTCGATTTCTTCTTCGGTCAGATCAGGTGCGATTTTGACCACAAGTGGCACGCGCTTGCCGTGTTGATCTGCCAGTGCCATGCGACGCTGTGCCAGTTGCGAGAGCAGCTGGTCAAGTTCGTGCTCACCCTGCAGCGCACGTAAATTCTTGGTATTCGGCGAGGAAATATTGACCGTGATGTAATCAGCATGCGGATAGACACCCGACAAACCAATCAGATAGTCATCTGCAGCGCGCTCAATTGGGGTATCGGCGTTTTTTCCGATGTTGAGACCCAGAATTCCACCTTGCTTGCGAAATTCGCTGCGCTGGACATTTTCAAGAAAGGTATCCAGTCCTTCGTTATTAAAGCCCAGGCGATTAATGAGCGCCTGAGCCTCGGGAATACGGAACATGCGTGGCTTGGGATTGCCTGGTTGAGCGCGGGGCGTCACCGTACCTACTTCGATGAATCCGAATCCCAGATTGCCCATGGCGTCGATATGCGCACCATTTTTGTCCATCCCCGCAGCCAGACCGACAGGGTTGCGCATGGCAAGTCCCATCACAGTAGTAGGGGCAAGCGCGCGGTCACGCATCAGTCCGCGGGTCAAGGAGCAGTCATAAGCCTTTTGCAGGGCCAGAAGCGTCGCCGTATGTGCCGATTCCGCATCCATCGCAAATAGGGCATGGCGTGCAAGGGGATAAGCTTGAAAAAGAATCGACATAGTTATGAGTCTACAAAAATAGTTATACGTCTGTGAAAGAGGGCGGCTCTGGTAACCATTGGCCGTTCCAGCGGTATTGTGTGGGAACAAATCCTGCCTTGTAGGCCATTTTCTTGCTGTTCTGAATCCAGTATCCCAGATACAGCCATGGCAATTTTAACTGCCGGCATTGATTGACTTGCCACATGATGCCGTAGGTGCCCAGACTGCCAGGATAATCAGGATCATAAAAGGTATAAACCGAAGACAATCCTTGTTCAAGCACATCGATGATCGATACCATGCGCAGGGTCCCATCCTGCTCGCGGAACTCGATGAGACGCGTATTGACACGACTCGTCAACAGAAACTGACCATATTGGGCGCGGCTATCTGTATCCATGCCGCCGCCTGGATGCCGTCTCTGCTGATAGCGGGAATACAGGGCAAAGTGCTCCTCAGACCAAGTCAGTTCTGCAACCAACGGGATGAGAGACTGGTGACGTTTGCCGCATCGGGTTTGGCTGCGATTGGGTGTGAAATTCTCGACATCGATACGAATAGGGATGCACGCTCTGCAATCATCGCAGTGCGGCCTATAGGTAAAGAGACCGCTGCGCCGAAAACCCTCATCGACCAGTTTCGAATAAATGTCTGTCTGGATCAGATGACCAGGGGCCGCGACTTGTGAGCGTGCCTCGCGCCCAGGCAAATAGCTACAGGGGTAGGGTGCCGTGGCATAAAACTGCAAAGTTGCGAAAGGCAGCTCTTTAATCTGGCTCATGCGTGCAACACTCCCAGATGATCAATCCAGCCTGTTTGCCAGTGGATATCAGGCATTTTGCTTGTGATGCGCACATGTTCAATAAATATATCTCGAGGGACAGGGCGTGCGCCCAGGCGTTCGAGATGTCCGGTTTGCATCTGGCAGTCGATCCACTCGACCCCTTGCCGTTGCAAAAAAAGGACCAGATGTGCCAGTGCAATTTTGGAGGCATCTGTGGCGAAGCTGAACATGGACTCCCCATAGAACATGCGCCCCAGGCTCACGCCGTAGAGTCCTCCGACCAGTTCGCCTTGCATCCAGGTCTCGATGCTATGGACATGTCCGGCTTGGTGCCAGGCCATGTAGGCATCCTGCATCTCTGGCGTAATCCAGGTGTCGCTAGTCTCGGCATCGATTGCTCGCATCGCACAGTTATGAAGCACTTGTCGCAATGCGGTATCAACTTTGACGATGACCTCAAAGTGATTGGCCTGTTGCTGCGTGGCGATTTGCCTGAGCCGTTTGCGCAAGGAGTGAGAGGGGTGAAACTCCGAACATTTCAGCACCATGCGAGGGTTCGGTGACCACCAGAGAATAGGTTGTTCCTGCTGAAACCAGGGGAAAATGCCCTGCGTGTACGCTGCATACAACCGTGCAATCGACAGATCTGCGCCCGCTGCCAGCAGACCTGGTGGCTGCGTCAGCGCTAAGTGGATAGGAGGAAAGGCTGAATCATCGTCCAGCCAGGGAAGTTTGAGCGATGGCACGCGCGCGTCGCCTGCTTAATGCTGAGGGTTTCCTAGCGAATAATGATGGGTCGGGAATTCCCCTGACTCTCGATCTCTCAGATAATGTTTGAGCGTCGTCGATACGGATTTAAAGGCCAGATTGTCCCAGGGGATGTCAGCAAAATCGTACCAGCGCGCCTCGATGGTTTCTGGTCCAGGATCCAGTTCTGGCCCATGGGCTTGGGCCAAAAAGTATACGTGTACCTGGTCAACTTGCGGGATATCAATCACAGTGTAGAGATTGCCCAGTGTGATCTTGACTCCGGCTTCTTCTTGCGTCTCGCGTTCGGCCCCCTGGGAGATTGTTTCTGCCAGCTCCATGAAACCTGCCGGTAGCGTCCAGGTGTTGGCGCGTGGCTCAATTGCGCGCAGGCACAAAAGCACTTTGTTTTGCCAGACGGGGAGCGTACCCACGACCAGGCGCGGGTTCTGATAATGGACAGCACCACATTGTTCACAAAGATCACGTTCGCGATTGTCACCGGGCGGTGTTTTGCGGGTGATCGGTGTCGCGCACTGGCTACAAAATTTTTGCAGGCGTGGCGAAGGGAAGTAAAACTCAGTGTCTGTGTTCATAGATGCTTATTTTAGGGCAGTTGTCACGAAATAGTCGCAGCCGATGGCTGGCGGATAAAACCGAGTCTGGCAGGTATATCTTTGTGCAGAATGCGAGTCAATGCCACGGGATTAGCCAAGGCCATGAAATGCCCCGTTGCGTCAAATACGCGTCGTGCCGCGAGAATGGTTTGGTCAACGCACTCGAGCACGTCTAAAAATGAGGTGCCATCCGTTGCGGTCAGCATTTCGCTTAAGGCGATGAGGTCGCGGTCGTCAAGACGTATGCCTCCAATATTAGTTTGAGCATAAAGCTGGCCGTTCTCGTCAGTAAACCATTCTTTGACTTCCTGAACTTCTCTCCCGTTGTGGCTCACCAATTGGCCACATTCAGGTCTGAGATGGAGGATATAGGGAGCAGCATCCAGACGGACATACACACGCTGGGGGCCGTTCTGAAAAAACCATGCTCCGTCGGGTTCAGAGGCGTAGTTACGCCCCATAAACCCCAGTATTTGAGGATTTGAGATCCCAACCCCAGGCCCGCCCTGTTGAGCGTCACCAAGAGGATGCAGTCGCCACTCACCCCTTGCAGACAAGGATAGCCAGCCATAGGCCGCAGGCACATCCGGCCAGCGCTGCAATGCATCGAGAACAGATTGATCCATCAAGCCAAACCCTCAAGTTTTAGTAAGCAGGAGGCTCACATTAAAACTATATGTCTACAGTGTAAATCAAGGGGGGTGTTTGAGTAGCTGGAGCAAAGTCATGCAAAGACATGCACGATGAGTGCTCGTCAGGTAGGCGCATGTGTGTGCGCTCGGACGAATGGGTTCAGGGCAAGAAAACTGGAGGCGCAAGCCGGAATCGAACCGACCTACTCGGATTTGCAATCCGGTACATAACCACTCTGCCATTGCGCCAGTGCAAACTAAAAAAGGGGAAGCATTGAATGCTTCCCCTTTTTAGAATTTGGAGCGGGAGAAGAGTCTCGAACTCTCGACCTCAACCTTGGCAAGGTTGCGCTCTACCAACTGAGCTACTCCCGCTTGAGAAGTCGCAAATTGTACACGAAATTTAAACATTTGAATAATGCATTTTGGATGAGAGGGCTAACATTCACATCGCAATTTGCTTCATTTTTTTCTGGGCAAACCATTGCTGGTTGACCGGACAAATGCTTCGTTTAGATCAAGTACTATTAGCGAAGACCAGCAATATAACATAATTTTTGTCCTGCATGTGCCGATGGTATTGTCTGATGTTCTGTATTCAAATTTTCTAGTTATTGTTGCCAATGCCGATCGATTTTCAGCCACACTTCTCTGACCTCACTCACTCTAATACGCTTGGTCTTGCCTGTATTGCAGGGCAGGTCCTTGAGCTGCGCGAACCTGGCCAGCTTGCTGAAATCTCCACACAAAGGGATTACGGCACATCCATTTTTGTGCTGGGAGGTGGGAGTAACGTTGTATTACCCGAACGTCTGGAGCGCTTGGTGGTGCGTGTCGAGCTCAGGGGTATCAAATTGATCGAGGCACGGGCAGATGCCTGGATTGTTGAAGTTGCAGGCGGTGAAAACTGGCATGATTTTGTGCAGACTGCTGTGACGAATGGCTGGGATGGCCTCGAAAACATGGCCTTGATTCCCGGTACCGTTGGCGCCGCACCCGTCCAGAATATTGGCGCCTATGGTGTGGAGCTAGAGACGCGGATCGAGTCTGTGACAGCCTGGCATATCCCCGAAGCAAAAATGTTTACCTTCTCGCGGGAGGCATGTGATTTCAGTTACCGCGACAGCATGTTCAAGCGCGCCGGGATGGGGCAGTGGCTCATTGTATCGGTGCGCTTTGCCTTGCCGCGCCCCTGGCAGCCGATGCTTGGCTATCCTGATCTGGCACGTCATCCCATGTTGATGCAGGCGCAAGGCGCAGAGGTGACCGCACGTCAGATTTTTGATGCCGTGTGCGCGATTAGGCGTACCAAATTGCCCGATCCTGACGTCTTAGGTAACGCAGGGAGTTTTTTTAAAAATCCTGTTGTTTCAGCTGAACAATACGCGACACTTAAACAGGCGTTCCCAAATCTGGTGTCCTATCCTCAGTCAGACCAGACGCACAAGCTTGCGGCTGGGTGGCTAATCGAACAGGCTGGCTGGAAAGGACGGCGCGTGGGGCGCGTAGGGGTGCACGACAGGCAGGCACTTGTGTTGGTAAATTATGGCCAAGCCAGCGCCAAGGAGTTACTCGCGCTAGCCAGCGAGGTTAAAAATAGCGTGAGCCGACAATTCGGCGTCACGCTTGAGATTGAACCAGTCATCGTGCCTGGCTAGTCTCAGAGACCCAGGACGGTTTGCATGTCAAACAAACCTGCAGGTTTGTCTTTGAGAAAGCGTGCGGCGCGCAGGCTGCCTTCGGCATAGCCAGCACGACTGCTGGACTTGTGCGTGATTTCGATGCGTTCTCCCGTACCGCAAAAGAATACCGTGTGATCACCCACGATATCTCCACCGCGCAGAGCTGAGAAGCCGATTGAACCTGTTTCGCGCGGCCCGGTGTGCCCGTGCCGGGTCCAGGTGGCGATGTCTTCGAGCGGTTTGCCCCAGGCTTGGGCAATAACTTCGCCCATTTTGAGTGCTGTGCCCGAGGGTGCATCGACTTTGTGTTTATGGTGCGCTTCGAAGACTTCTACGTCATAGCCTGAGTTCAGAATGCGCGCGGCCAGATCCAGGAGTTTGAGGGTGGCGTTTACACCGACACTCATATTTGGGGCAAAGACGATTGCAATCGATTCTGAGGCTTTTTCAATGGCGGACTTGCCGGCCTCATCAAACCCTGTCGTGCCAATTACCATACTGACACCCAGCTCGACGCAGGCTTGCAAATGGAGTCGAGACCCTTCTGGCCGCGTAAAGTCAATCAGGCAATCCGCCTGGCTGAGCGCGCTGAGCTGGTCTGTAATTTGCACGCCACTCAGGGTTCCCAGAAATGCACTGGCGTCCTGTCCGAGCATCGGGCTCGAGGAGTGGTCAAGTGCAACGGTTAGCTTGAGGTCTGCAGACTGGGTGATCGCCTCAATCAGCATGCGTCCCATCCGCCCACTGGCACCACTAATTGCAATTCGCATCATGAAAAACTCTTATGCAGTTTAGGTTATTCGAGTGGCATTGGGGCGTCATCTGGAGCGCCTGGCAGCGCTTCAGGATCAGACACGGAGGTATCACCTAAGGTTTCGCCCAGCGTCAGACCGGGCGCCATCATGATGGGGGCAGGCAGATCAGCATCCAGTCCGGCGCGGGTTGCATCCAGCTTGAGCTGTGCGTCCTCGCTTTTTGAGATACCAACTTCCTCGCGAGCCAGCTGGAAGGGCTGGAGTTCGGGCTGTTCATCGCCTTTCCAGTTTGTGAGTTTTCCGTCACTAAAGAAGACCGTCAGCGTACGCTCTTCGGTTTTGCCATTGCCTGCGCGGAAATAGTATGGGTAGTCCCAGCGGTCGCTATGCCAGACGCTGGCAAGCGTTGAGGTGCCCAGAGCAAACCTGACCTGCTCGCGAGTCATGCCTTCGCGCAGCGTGGAAACCTGTTCTTTGGTAATCCAGTTGCCCTGTTGGACGCTGTTACGATAAGGAAAGCCCCAGCGGGTTGATTCGCATCCCGTCAGTACGGTCACCACTGCGACCAAGACCAGAATGGCACGAAAATGCGAAGCAATAAGACGAAACGTGACCACTGCGTACCTCTATCGATTTAACTAGCAAAGACGTTATCATAAAGGTTTACAGGATCATACGTTGGTGGTTTTCAGACTAAAATCCTGAATAGAGCTATTTCGCTCTGATTGATCGGGCGTGGAGCAACGCGCGGGGGAATGTCTTGCAAACTGAAAACGACCAGAGCGACCTGAAAAACGTAGGCTTAAAAGCCACGTTTCCACGTCTCAAAATTCTGGATATTTTCCATAAGTCAGGTCAGCGCCATCTGAGCGCTGAGGATGTCTACCGTGTACTCATTGGAGAGAGCGTGGATATTGGACTTGCGACGGTCTATCGCGTGCTCACTCAGTTTGAGCAGGCAGGAATACTGTCTCGCAGCCAGTTTGATGGCGGTAAAGCGATTTTTGAACTCAATGACGGCGACCACCACGATCACCTGATTTGTACGCATTGCGGCAAAGTCGCAGAGTTTTCAGACGCAGAAATCGAAAAACGCCAGCACAAAGTCGCACGCGATAAGGGCTTCACGCTTGAGAGCCATGCCATGGTCCTGTATGGCATCTGTGCAGCCTGTCACGCCGCTGGACGTTAAGCCTCCAGCATTTCCTGAGCGTGTTGGCGTGTAGTGGTTGTAATCTTGAGTCCACCTAGCATGCGGGCGATTTCTTCGACCCGTGCCTGTTCTTTAAGTGCGATGATGCTAGATTGGGTCGTATCCCCAATCATTTTTTTACTGACCTGAAAATGCTGTTGCCCGCGAGCAGCGACCTGTGGCAAGTGCGTGACGCACAGAACTTGATGGCGTCCACCCAGCTCTCGCAATAAATTACCCACGACTTCGGCAACTGCACCACCAATACCACTATCGACTTCATCAAAAATCAAGGTTGGTACACGTGCGGCACGGCTGGCAATAACAGAGAGTGCCAAAGAAATCCTGGCTAATTCGCCACCTGAGGCCACCTTGGCTAATGGACGAGCAGGCGTGCCGGCATGACCCGCCACCAGGAACTCAACAAGATCTTGTCCATGGCCTGCTGGTGTGGCCTCTGATAGAGCGACTTCAAACTGACCGCCTTGCATCGCAAGGGTTTGCATAGCCTGGGTGACCATTGTCGCGAGTGCCTGCGCAGCTACGCGACGTGCGCTGCTCAGCGTTGCTGCGGCCTCCAGATAACTGGCCTCCAGGACGCTTGCACGTCGTTTGAGTGCGTCGATATCGGCGGTGGCCCGTAAGGCTGTGAGTTCGCTTTGTAATCTTTCGTGCAGCGCACAGAGTTGTTCAGGTTCGACTTTAAACTTGCGCGCCGTGTCAAATACGGTGCGCATGCGGTCTTCGACCATGACGAGCCGCTCAGGATCGAGTTCGGCATGCGACAAGTAGGCACTGAGATCCGAAATCGCCTCGCTCACGCCAATACGGGCAGATTCGAGTGCGTCGTGAATCGACTGCAAACCCGTGTCGTGCCTGAGCAGCTGGCTGATTCGTTGCACGGCATTGGACAGAAGCTGATTGGCAGATACCTCGTTTTCTTCGAGCAAGCCGAGGGCAAGTGCGACGCCATCAATGAGCGACTGGCCGTTCGCCAGTCGCGTGTGCTCGGCCGAGACCTCTTCCCATTCCCCCGGTTGCAAAGCTAAGCGGTCCAGTTCTGAGAGTTGCCATTCCAGTTTGTCCCTGGATGCACGCAGTGATGTGGCGTCTTGTTCGGACAGGCTGAGCTGGCGCTCAACTACCCGCCAGGCTTTCCATGCGAGCTGTACCTGCTGGCGCAGAGCCTGATGATTGCCGTGGGCATCGAGCAAATCCCGCTGGTTATCGTTGCGCAGCAGGCTCTGGTGCGCATGCTGGCCATGAATGTCTATTAAATACTCGCCAATCTCGCGCAGCTGCGTCACGGTAACCGCTGAACCGTTGATATAGGCCCGACTGCGGCCCTGGCTATCAATGACGCGGCGCAGGACCAGCTCGTCGCCAGCCTGCAGATCGTGTTCGGTCAGCCAGTGGGTCAGGGTGGAGGGGGTGTCGAACACCGCACTGATCTCCGCCCGAGTGGCGCCTTGCCTCAATACGCTTGAGTCGGCGCGGGTCCCCAGGGCCAGCGCGAGCGCATCAATCAGAATCGACTTACCAGCGCCTGTCTCACCCGAAAAAACGGTAAAACCAGACTCAAAGCTGATGTCGGCCTCGGCAACAATGACAAAATCACGGATATGCAGCGCACGCAGCATGCATTATTCCCCGTCGTTGCTGGAGTTTGGCATGCGATTCCAGTCAAGCTTGCGTCGCAAGGTTGAAAAAAAGCTGTAGCCGGGCGGGTGCAGAAAGCGAATCGTATGGGGTGCGCGCTTAACGACAATCCGGTCGCCGGGCTGCAGGTCAGACCAGGTCTGCATATCAAAGTGCACGCTGGCACCACCGTCGACCCGGCCCATTGCCGTCAACGTCATATTCAAGATACCATCCGCGGGAATGACAACAGGACGGTTTGACAAGGTCTGGGGGGCGACAGGCACCAGAACAATCGCGTCGACTTCCGGGTGCAGGATCGGTCCCGCCGAGGAGAGGGCATACGCTGTTGAACCCGTCGGTGTGGCGACAATCAGGCCATCTGCGCGTTGGGTATACATGAACGTATCGCCGATTTCGACACGGACCTCAATCATGCCACCTCGTCCTGAGCGGCTGAGCACGACGTCATTGAGCGCTGTCGCAGAAAACATCTGCGATTCGCCGCGCCAGACTGTGCCCGTCAGGAGCATGCGTTGTTCTGTTTCGTAATGCCCTGCGAGTAGGGCTTTTAGTGCAATAGACGCATCCTGTACGGGGATATCGGTAATGAATCCCAGGCGGCCGTGATTAATCCCGACGACAGGCACATCGAACGGCGCGAGGTGTCGGGCTGCACCGAGCATGGTGCCATCTCCGCCCATGACGATTGCGAGCTTGGCCCGCTCACCGATCTCGTTAAAGCTTGCAGAAGGATATTCCGAGACGCCCGTGTGTTTGGCTGTATCGGCTTCGATCAGCACTTGGCAGCCTTCGTTGATCAGCAGGGACGCCAGTACGCGCAACGGGGCGTGCAGCCCTGCATCCTGATAGCGACCAACCAAAGCGATAATGGGAAAATGCATGAAAAACTCACCCGGAGAAAAACTAACGCGCCCAGAGAAAAACTAACCGATTATAGGGGCGGGGACTGTAAAATAGGAACATGATGGATGATCGCGCACGTGCACTACTGAAAGCATTAATTGAACGGTATATTGACGATGGCCAGCCGGTCGGCTCGCGCACGCTTTCGAAAATGTTCGATTTGTCGCCCGCAACGATCCGTAATGTCATGTCTGACCTCGAAGAACTCGGGTTGATCCACAGCCCCCATACTTCAGCAGGCAGGGTGCCGACCCCCAGGGGCTACCGGTTATTTGTCGATACCATGCTGGCTGCCCAGCCGGTTGAACTACTCCCCACAACAGATGTACGCGATCTTCAGCCTGCAGCTGACCCGGGACGGGCGATCAATGCAGCGGCGTTATTGCTTTCCAATTTGACACAGTTCGCCGGGGTTGTTTTGTCTCCACGGCGTACACAAGTGTTTCGCCAGGTCGAATTCATTCGTCTCTCCGAAAAGCGGATCCTACTTATCATTGTGACGCCAGATGGTGACGTCCAAAACCGGATACTGCTCACGCCCCGCGACTACACCAGCATTGCCCTCATGGAGGCTGCGAATTTCTTTAATCATAATTTCGCAGGTAAATCCTTCTCCGAAGTCCGTCAGACGCTAGCGGGGGATCTTGCGCGTCTACAGGAGGACATGTCCAGATTGATGCAGGCAGCCGTCGAGGCGGGCGCCGAAGCCGCCGACGAAGTCGAAAATGTCGTGATTTCCGGGGAGCGCAAGCTGTTGGATATTAATGAGCTGGCCTCCGATATGGATCGCCTGCGAAAAACCTTCTCCTTGTTTGAAAAAAAGACCGATCTGTTACAACTCCTGGACGTATCGAACCGCGCACAGGGCGTTCAGATCTACATCGGAGGCGATTCGTCACTCGTTCCAACCGAGGATTTGTCTGTGATTACCGCACCTTATGGTGTCGATGGTCGCATTGTGGGTACTCTTGGCGTGATCGGACCGACTCGCATGTCCTATGAACGCGTGATTCCCATCGTTGATATTACGGCGCGTCTGCTCTCGAACGCGCTAAGCCATAACTACACTGAGCGAAACTAACATGCAATTCTGGCCCGAGCCAAAGCGCGACCTGACGCGCGAATCCCGTTTTCAGACCTGGCCTAAATCCTTTCGTACACCGCGCGTCGGAGTGATACTGGTGAATCTGGGAACACCCGAGGCACCGACGGCTCCGGCCATTCGACGCTACTTGCGCGAGTTTCTCTCGGATCCCCGCGTCATCGAAATCCCCAAGCTGCTGTGGTGGCCGATTCTCAATGGACCCATCCTGATGGCGCGCCCGCGCAAGCTCGCGCCCCGTTATCAGAGTGTCTGGATGGAGGATGGTTCACCCTTGATGGTCTACACGCAACGCCAGACCGAGGGGTTGCGTCAGGTCTTTGCCGCACGTGGCTTTGATATTGAAGTCGAAACCGGCATGCGCTATGGTCAGCCCTCAATACAGAGCGCAATGCTTAAGCTGCGTGACAAGGGCTGTGAACACATGCTCGTTGTCCCGCTATATCCGCAATATGCTTCGAGTACGACCGCAACAGTGGTCGACGAAGTCATGCGTGTCGCTGGTCGTATGCGCAACCAACCCGCATTGCGCTTTATCAAGCGTTTTAATACCGATCCGGCCTTTATCCGGCCACTTGGTGACAAAATCGCGGCCTATTGGCAAGCCTTCGGTCGTCCCCAAAAACTGGTCATGAGTTTTCATGGTCTGCCTAGACAGTGTGTCGAAATGGGCGATCCCTATTGTCGCGACTGTTACGAGACTGCACGTGCGCTAGCTGAGTATCTGGGTTTGGCCGATGACGCTTACCAGGTGACCTTTCAGAGTCGGTTTGGACCTGCAAAATGGCTCGAACCCTACACGGAGCCTACCTTGCAGCGTCTCGCACAAGAGGGCATTACCGAGGTCGATGTTGTCTGCCCGGGATTCCTGGCCGATTGTCTGGAGACCCTCGAAGAAATCCAGGTCGAAGTGTGCGAAACCTTTATGCATGCGGGTGGCAAGCGCTTTCGCTACATTCCTGCACTCAATGATGATGCTGCATGGATCGAATCCCTTTCAGAAATGGTTCTGACGCAGTTGCAAGGCTGGCCAATACAAATTGACTAAGTTTTGCTTTTAATTGCTATGTCGACTTGAATTGCCCTTGAATCCTGGGCTTCTGCCCTCAGATTCAATGCTAACGATGTAATTACTTGGAGAAGTTCAATGACGGCCCCTTACGAACCGGCTGACGCCACCCCCAACGCAGAGAACCAGCAGGCGCGTGCTGATGGCGCAGACGCCGTTGAACTCGACCCGATTGCTCAGCTTCAGGCGGATTTGGCTGCAACCCAGGCGCAGCTTAGCGAGCAACGTGACCAGGTTCTGCGTGCCCATGCAGAAATGGAAAACGTGCGCCGTCGTGCCCAGGACGAAATCTCCAAGGCCCGTAAATTTGGAATTGAGTCGTTTGCCGAAAGCATGGTCCCTGTCAAAGACAGCCTCGAAGCCGCGCTGGCGCTCACCGAACAAACCGCTGAAAATATGCGCGACGGGATCGAAATGACCCTCAAGCAGCTGGTCAGTGGTTTTGAGCGTAACCACCTTAAGGAAATCGCCCCTGCAGCCGGTACTAAATTTGATCCGCATCATCATCAGGCGATTGCCAGCGTGCCTTCTGAGCAGGAATCGAATACCGTGATTCAGACCCTCCAGAAAGGTTATCTGATTGCTGACCGCGTATTGCGGCCCGCACTGGTGACTGTAGCTGCCTGATTCAAGCTGGACACTATCTGTAAAGGCTAGTGTCCTGAATAAAGCTATAGCGTGTACGAGGCCAAGCAAGCGTGTCCTGAGCGAAGCTATAGCGTGGCCCGAGCGAAGCTAAAGCGGGTACCCAGAGCGAAAACTGGCACATTTGAAGGATTTCGGTCGATTTTTAGCTCAAAAACATAGTTTTCGGTCTTGAAATCCCAAAATACCCCCCCAGATACTCACCATACAAATATTTCACCCCATTCTGATTTTGAAAAGGTAATCCACCATGAGCAAAATTATCGGTATCGACCTTGGAACAACCAACAGCTGCGTCGCAGTCATGGATGGTGGCCAGGTCAAGATTCTTGAAAACGCCGAAGGCGCACGCACAACCCCTTCGATCGTTGCCTATATGGACGACGGCGAATCACTGGTTGGCGCACCTGCCAAACGTCAGGCTGTCACTAACTCAACCAACACGTTGTATGCCGTCAAGCGTCTGATCGGTCGTAAATTCAGCGAAGACGCTGTACAAAAAGATATCCACCTGATGCCATACAAAATTATCAAAGCTGATAATGGTGATGCATGGGTTGAAGCACAGAACAAAAAACTGGCTCCCTCACAGGTTGCTGCGGATATTCTGCGCAAGATGAAAAAAACCGCTGAAGACTATCTTGGCGAAGAAGTGACCGAGGCCGTCATTACAGTGCCTGCTTACTTCAACGACAGTCAGCGTCAGGCAACCAAAGATGCTGGCCGTATTGCCGGTCTGGATGTTAAACGCATCATTAACGAACCGACTGCAGCCGCACTCGCGTTCGGTATGGACAAGAACGAAAAGGGTGATCGCAAGATTGCTGTGTTCGATCTGGGCGGTGGTACGTTTGACGTGTCGATTATTGAAATCGCCGACGTCGACGGTGAAAAACAATTCGAAGTGCTGTCAACCAACGGCGATACATTCCTGGGTGGCGAAGACTTTGACCAGCGCATCATTGAGTATGTGATTGGTGAATTCAAGAAAGAGCAGGGTGTTGATCTGACCAAGGATATGCTGGCTTTGCAACGTCTGAAAGATGCCGCAGAAAAAGCCAAAATTGAGTTGTCCTCGACACAGCAAACTGAAATCAATCTGCCATACATCACCGCAGACGCTTCAGGCCCTAAGCACCTGAACATCAAGATTACCCGGGCCAAGCTCGAGTCACTGGTCGAAGAACTGATTGCACGTACGATGGAGCCTTGCCGCATTGCGATTAAAGACGCAGGCGTCAAGATCAGTGAGATCGATGATGTGATTCTGGTCGGCGGCATGACACGTATGCCTAAGGTTCAGGAAAAAGTAAAAGAGTTGTTTGGTCGTGAGCCACGCAAAGACGTGAACCCTGACGAAGCCGTCGCCGCTGGCGCCGCCATCCAAGGTTCGGTTTTGTCTGGCGATCGCAAAGACGTCTTGCTGCTCGACGTGACACCACTGTCACTCGGTATCGAAACGCTGGGCGGTGTGATGACCAAGATGATCACCAAGAACACAACGATTCCTACCCGCCATTCGCAGGTATTCTCGACAGCCGATGACAATCAGCCAGCCGTGACGATCAAAGTGTTCCAGGGCGAGCGCGAAATCGCCGCAGGTAACAAGACACTGGGTGAGTTCAATCTTGAGGGTATTCCACCTGCAGCACGTGGAACACCACAGATTGAAGTGACCTTTGATATTGATGCCAACGGTATCGTGCACGTATCGGCCAAGGACAAAGGTACAGGCAAAGAAAACAAGATCACAATTCAGGCGAATTCGGGCCTGACCGAAGAAGAAATTCAGCGGATGGTCAAGGATGCTGAGGCCAATGCAGAGGACGATCACCGTATCGCCGAACTGGCTCTGGCACGTAACAGTGCAGATGGGCTGGTACATGCGACACGCAAGTCGATGACCGAGTATGCAGAAAAGCTTGAAGAAGCAGAAAAGGCTTCTATCGAAGCAGCGATTGCTGATGTTGAGGCCGCGTTGAAAAACAATGCGGACAAAGCAGAGATCGATGCCAAGGTCGAAGCACTGTCGAACGCATCACAAAAGCTGGGTGAAAAAATGTACGCCGATGCGCAAGCCGCAGCGGCCGCACAGCAACCAGCAGGTGGTGAGGCAGGCGCTGCTGCAGGTGCAGGTGCAAAACCAGCCGATGACAATGTTGTCGATGCTGACTTTAAAGAAGTCAAGCGCGATCAAAAGTGATCGCCTAGCTTGAAACCTGTCCGCCCGGGGCTCTTTTAGAGCTTTCCGGGCGAGTTTTTTTCCATTACAGAGCCTGAATATCATGGCAACAAAACGCGATTTTTACGACATTCTTGGCGTTGCCAAAAACGCATCTGATGAAGACTTAAAAAAGGCCTACCGCAAGCTGGCCATGAAACACCATCCGGATCGCAATCCGGATAGCAAGGAAGCCGAAGAGAAATTCAAGCAGGCAAAAGAAGCCTACGAGATACTCTCCGATAGCAACAAACGCGCAGCCTACGATCGCTATGGACACGCTGGTGTCGATCCCAATGCCGCAGGCATGGGCGGTGGCGGTGGTGCTGGCTTTGGTGATGCTTTTGGCGATATCTTTGGTGAGATTTTCGGTGGACAGCGTCGAGGTGGTGGCGGTGGTGGACCGCAGGTATATCGTGGCGCAGACTTAAAGTACGCCATGGAAATTACGCTTGAGCAGGCGGCCAATGGTTTTGACACAGAAATTCGCGTGCCGAGCTGGGAAAACTGTGAGATTTGCAAAGGCAGTGGCGCCAAGCCAGGTACCTCTCCCAAAACATGCCGCACTTGCGGTGGCGCAGGCGCGGTGCGGATGCAGCAAGGCTTTTTCAGTGTGCAGCAGACCTGCCCGACTTGTCATGGCAATGGTAAAGAAATTACCGATCCATGCGTATCGTGCGATGGCGTTGGACGCAAACGCCGCAATAAAACTTTGCAAGTCAAGATTCCAGCTGGTATTGACGATGGCATGCGTATTCGTTCTTCAGGTAATGGTGAGCCAGGCATTAACGGTGGACCGTCTGGTGACCTTTTTGTTGAAATCAATATTAAGGAACACAAGATATTCCAGCGCGACAATGATGACTTGCATTGTGAACTAACGATCCCGTTCACCACGGCTGCACTGGGTGGAGAGATACAGGTGCCAACGCTTAATGGCAAGGCAGAGATCACCATTCCTGATGGTACGCAATCCGGTAAGACTTTCAGATTGCGTGCGAAAGGAATTAAGGGTGTGCGTGCTGCTTATCCAGGTGATTTGTATTGTCACGTTGTCGTCGAGACGCCTGTAAAGCTTAGCGAAGAGCAAAAGACAATTTTGCGTCAGTTCGAAGCCTCGCTCAGCGAGGGAGGCGAGCGCCACTCTCCTCAAAGTAAGTCCTGGACCGATCGCGTAAAAGAGTTCTTTTCCTGAGGACTGATGTAGGAATATTCTCTGAGCGTTCTCGCTAAAAAAATAGGGTTGCCGACATTAAGTCTGCAACCCTATTTTTTTGATTCGTTTACTCAGTAACTTTCCCAAATAATCATTTCCATCAGCCCACGCTGGACATTGAACAATAGATGCATGCAAGACGCACCCACTGCTCAACGCACATCGCGTTACTTTTTCTTTTCAAAATCTCCTGCAGCAACGCTACTAAAGTCCGCAGGCTTAAGATACTTGACTAAGGCCGTATGGATTTGTTCGGGTGTGAGCGCTGCAATTTTTTGATTCATTGCAGCAGCCCAGGCAAAGGTCCGGTTACGGTCAAGATAAGCGCTCCAGGTCGAGGACAGATTGCCATCTTGAGCCAGGGACAATTTACGCAGATTCAGCAAGGCGGTGATGCCATCCTTGACCTCGGTCTCGGTAAAGCCGTCTTTGACTGCGCGGTTGAGTTCTTCAGCAATTGCGGTCTCGACGCGTGCACGGTTTTCAGGCGCATAAATTGCATAGACCGACCAGGTTGCGCTCGGCTCGAAGGCTGATACGCTCAGGCTGCTGCGCACGTTGTACGAAAGACCTTCTTTTTCGCGAACGCGTGTCCACAGCCTGGAGGTTTCAGACGAACCTAGTAAAAAATTCGCCAGGGTGAGCGCCGGAAAGTCAGGATTGGTATCCTGGATTTCGATTGGCAGTTTTGCAAGATAAAAGGCGTTGGCCTTGTCGGGCGTTAGCGACTGCATCTGTTCAGCTTTGACCATACGGAATGGCTCAGGCACACGCTGATAAGGCAGAGCGGTTTTCCATCTCTGTAAACTCGTTTTGAGCGTCGTTTCAAACGTGCTGGCATCAAAGTCACCTACCGCTGAGACAGAAATATTACCCGCCCCATGGAATTTACGATGAAAGTTCACCAGGTCAGCGCGTTTGATTGCCTGCGCGGCAGAGATCGATTCATCAAAGGTTGGGGTGTAGCGAATATCGTCCTTAGCCCAGGGGTTGTTGTGACGACTCAGCATGCGTGCGGCAATTGCATTTGGTTCTGTTTTTGAACTCTTCAGGCTGGCGATCAATTGGCTGGTGTATTCGTTGATCTGCTCCTGAGGATAGTTCGCAAGCTGTACGACACCTAATACAAAACGCGTTAGTTCATCGATATTGGCGCGTGTGGTGCTGATCCCGATTGTGACATCGGTCGCCGACCCGGCTATCGCGACTTCGCCTTTTAATGCGTCGATCTTGTCGCTGATCTGTGCACGGGTGAGCGTGTCGGTGCCATGCAACAGCAACTCAGCAGCGATGGCGGAGTTCATGCGCTGTCCTTTCAGACTCTCAACGCTGCCAGACTGGATATTGATGTTCACACGAACGCGATTGCCACGTGCTTCTTTCGGCAATAAGGCGAGTTTCACAGGGCCATTGGCGAGTTTCAGTGTTTTGAGTTGTGTGCGAGCATCGATATTTTCGGGAGTGGGATCAAAGGCCTCTGTCTGCTTGTTTGCAGCATCGCCTTTGTAGCCGGCCAGTTCTTTGTTCAGATCCGGGATAGCTGCAAGCGGTGCACGTACGGGTTTGTCGGTTGGAATGTATTGACCTTCGGTGCGGTTCGCTGCAAGCAGATATTGCGTTGCAACCCGTTGCGTATCGGCAAGTGTGACCTTACGAATACGGTCGCGCTCGACAAACATCATGCGCCAGTCACCCACTGCGACATACTCGGATAAGGCGCTGCCCACACTTTGCGCATCGCTGTAGACTTTATCCCAACTGGTGATCCACTGGTTGCGTACGCGCTCAAGCTCTTCTTTTGTGAAAGGTTTTTTAGGTAAAGATTCGATCGTGCTTGTGAGCGTGTTTAAGGCGCGCTTTGGATCCATGCCATGTTCAAGTGTGGCACCGAACATGACGATGCCTGGTGCATATTCGTCCATCGTGAAGCCCAGCACACTCGTCGCCTGTTTAGTCGGGACGAGAGCCTTATACAGGCGTCCTGAGGGTGTATCAGCAATCATCATGCTGGCAAGATCGAGTGCTGCAAAATCGGGATGTGCAGCAGGCGGGACGTGATAGAGCGCAGCAACCAGAGGTGCGCCACCATTGCGGCGCAGGGTAATGCTGCGTTCACCGTCCTGGCTTGGCTCCACTGTGTATTCAGGGGGTAATTTGCGTTCTGGTTTTGGAATGGCGCCGAATGAGTGTTCAATTGCCTGAAGCGTTGACTCAGGATCGAACTTGCCGGTGACGATCAGCACCGCATTGTCAGGCTGATAGTGGGTTCTGTAAAACGCCTGGAGTTGAGCGATATCGACGTTTTCAACATCTGAGCGTGCGCCAATCGGCGTTTTGCCGTAGTTGTGCCATTGAAATGCAACGCCCAGCATTTTTTGCCAGAGCATCTGGAATGGATTGTTTTCACCGCTCTCCATTTCATTGCGCACGACTGTCATCTCGGTGTCGAGATCCTGACGCGAAATCGTGGAATGGATCATCGCATCGGCTTGCCAGCTTAGATACCAGGCCAGTGTCTCAGGATTGGCGGCAAAGCTCGCAAAATAATTCGTACGGTCTGTGGAGGTCGAACCATTGGCCTGCAAGCCCCGACGGGAAAACTCGCCCAGCGCATTCGGGAAGTCAGGCGTCCCCTTAAAGAGCATGTGCTCGAGCAAGTGCGCCATACCGGTCTCGCCATAGTTCTCATGGCGAGAGCCGACCAGGTAGGTCATATTCACCGTCGTGGTGGGTTTTGAGTCATCTGGCGCCAGCAAAATGCGCAGGCCATTACTCTGGATGCGGTACTCGGTGATTCCCTCAACCGAGGTGATTTCGTTGATACCTGCGGGCAGGGTCAGCGCCCATCCTTGTATCGCGACAAAAGAAAGTGTGAGGCCCAGCAGGGCGCGCTTAAAGGCGTCATTCAGCAAACGCATAGGAAATCCATTTTGAAAGAGTGGACCGAACCTGTTGGAGCAGGTTCGGCCAGATTGGTTCACTTTGACAGCAACCGCATGGCCTGTTCGATACCGGATACCGTCACAGGAAACATTTTGTCTTGCACAATATTACGGATGAGGGAGATGGACTGGCGATATTGCCAGGACGCCTGGGGCTCGGGATTGAGCCAAACGGCTTTTGGCCAGGCATTGACCATACGTTGTAACCATTCTGCGCCGGTCTCCTTGTTATAGTGCTCGACCGACCCCCCAGGTTGCAGGATTTCGTAGGGGCTCATCGTCGCGTCACCAACAAAAATCAGCCGCCAGTCGGCATTGAATTTGCGCAGGACATCCCAGGTTTCAAATTTTTCCATTTGCCGACGGCGATTGGACTTCCAGAGGTGCTCATAGGGGCAGTTATGGAAGTAATACACTTCCAGATTGCGAAACTCGCTGCTGGCGGCCGAGAAAAGCTCTTCGACGCGTGCAATGTGGTCATCCATGCTGCCTCCAACATCCAGCAGCATTAAGACCTTGACGTTGTTATGGCGTTCAGGAACCAGTTTGATATCCAGGTAGCCTGCATTGCGCGCGGTACTCGAAATCGTATCATCCAGATCAAGCTCAAAGTCGGCGCCTTCGCGCGCAAAGCGACGAAGCCGCCTGAGTGCAACTTTAAAGTTGCGGGTGCCCAGTTCAATCGAATCGTCGTAATCCCGGAATTGCCGTTCATCCCAGACTTTGACTGCAGTGCGGTTGCCCGCTGACTTTCCGCCAACGCGAATGCCCTCGGGATGGTAGCCGCCGTTGCCAAAGGGAGAGGTGCCGCCCGTGCCAATCCATTTGCTTCCGCCTGCGTGGCGTTCTTTTTGCTCTTCCTGGCGTTCTTTGAACATCTCCATGAGCTTGTCCCAGCCGTGTTTTTCCAGTTCGGCTTTTTGCTCAGGGGTCAGATTTTTTTCGAACTCTTTGATCAGCCAGTCGAGCGGGATTTTTTTGCCTGCAGGCAGTTTTTGCTCAAGGCTGCGGTAGTAGGTCGCGAACGCGCGATCAAAACGATCAAACAAGGTTTCGTCCTTGATGAGCGTGGTGCGCGCCAGAAAATAAAAATCCTCGAGCGTGGGGGGCATCAGTGGTGTGGACAAGGCCTCGAGCAACGTGAGGTATTCCTTGACCGACACCAGCAGCTTCTGGGTGCGAAGATGGTAGAAGAAATCAACCAGCATGGCGTTTGAGCTGATAAGTCAGGTGATCGCGGACTTCGGGCCATTCTCCGGCTATGACGCTATACATGACCGAGTCGCGAACAGTGCCATCACGGCGCAAAGCATGATGGCGAAGCGTGCCGTCTTTTTTAGCACCCAGTCGTTCAATCGCACGCTGCGAGGCATAGTTAAAATTGTCTGTACGCCAACCCACGATTGCAGCGCCGAGCGCATCAAAGGCGTGTGTCAGGAGTATCAGTTTGCAGGCCGTGTTGACATGACTGCGTTGATAACTTTTTGCATACCACGTATAGCCAATTTCGAGTCGTGCAACCGGAGCAATGATGTCGTGATAGCGTGTCGAACCGATGACCTTTCCGGTTGACTCTTCGATCACGGCAAAGGGCAACATATGTCCAGCCGCCTGGCCATCCAGTGCGGTCTGTATGTAGGACTCGGTCTGGCCGGGCTCAGGCACCGAGGTGACGCGCAGGTTCCAGAGTTCGCCATCAAGTGCTGCGGCCGACAAACCCGGTGCATGAGCAAGGCTCAGGGGTTCGAGGCGCACGCCATGACCGGTCAGGACACACGGTGCTGGCGCGGTTGAAAATGTTTGATTCTGTGCCATGGGTTGTGTTTCCTTAAGCGCGACGCGTCGTGCCGCGCGTGACGGCAGCCAGTCGCTCGAGTAGCTGCAGATCCTGTTCGTTTTTGAGTAAAGCCCCTGCCATCATGGGAATTGCGGTCGCCGCATGCGCATCGATTTGTGCTGCATCGACGTCTTCTGCGATCAGCAGGCGCAACCAGTCCAGGAACTCGGATGTTGAAGGCTTTTTCTTCAGGCCTGGTGCGTCACGTAGCGCAAAAAAAGTATCCAGTGCGGCGCGCAGCACATCGGCATGCAGGTTAGGGTAGTGGACATCGACAATGCTGCGCAGGGTGTCGCGATCCGGAAAACGGATGTAGTGAAAGAAGCAACGACGCAGAAATGCGTCAGGCAAGTCTTTTTCGTTGTTCGATGTAATGATCACCAGCGGACGATGAATCGCCTTGATGGTGCTGCGGGTTTCGTAGACGTGGAATTCCATCTGGTCGAGTTCACGTAGCAAGTCATTTGGAAACTCGATGTCTGCCTTGTCGATCTCGTCGATCAGCAATACCACGGGTTCAGGCGACTGGAAAGCCTGCCACAGAACACCTTGCATAATGTAGTTGCGGATATCTTTGACCTTTTCATCACCCAGTTGCGAGTCGCGCAAGCGTGAAACGGCGTCATATTCATAAAGACCCTGATGCGCTTTGGTGGTCGACTTGATGTGCCATTGCATGAGCGGTCTGCCCAGGGCTTTGGCAACTTCTTCGGCCAGCATGGTTTTGCCTGTACCGGGTTCACCTTTAATGAGTAAAGGCCGCTCCAGCGTCAGTGCGGCATTGACGGCGAGTTTGAGGTCATCGGTTGCAACATAGCGGTCTGTACCGTCAAAACGCATATTCGGGGCTTGAGTGGGAGTCGAAGTGGTCATTTGTCGCTAAAAAGTAAGAGTCTCGGATGGTAAATACGGATTGTTTATTTCTTGTCGCTCCAATTATCGTACAATCCTAACGTTTTGCGGCCGGGAATATGCCCGGGTTTTCTCTGCTTAAGCAAGAGCACTCACATGAAGTTGTCGAACACAATGTATCGATTCAAGAATAATTTAGTTAATCGTGCTTTTTCAACGATTCGTGCCAGCCGGATGATTGCCGGACTGACTGTTGTAGCCTCCTGTTTGAGTATTTCTTCTGCCATGGCAGCGGATGCTCCTGTAACGGGTAACGCGGATGCCGCCAAAGCCAAGGTGTCCATGTGTATCGGTTGTCATGGCATCCCTGGCTATCACGCCAGCTTCCCCGAGGTGTATTCGGTGCCGATGATTGCAGGCCAGAGCGATAAATATATCCAGTCAGCCCTGCATGCTTATGCAAAAGGCGACCGCACGCATCCAACCATGGACGCGATTGCCGCCAGCCTTTCAGATCAGGATATTGCTGATCTGGCTGCTTACTATTCCAATCTTAAATAATCAGGGGGCCACAATGAAACAATTTTCGCTCGCCCTCACAGGCGCTTTGCTGATCGCGACCGCTGGTCTGAGCCAGGCAGCCGATCTTGCAGCGGGTAAAGCTGTGTGGGAAAAGGTCAATTGCGCTTCCTGTCACGGTGCAGATGCAAAATCACCTGTTGATCCTGCATATCCTATTCTCGCCGGACAGCACGCTGATTTTCTGGCCCATGCCCTGAAAGCCTACCAGCGTGGCGCTGCTGGTGCGCCCGGCTCTGCTAACGTTCGCAAAAACGCCATTATGGGTGCTTTTGCAAGCCAGTTGTCAGCTGCAGATATTGCTAACGTCACAGCCTGGCTGGCTGCACAACCAGGCCCCCTAGCTGTTCGCAAATAACATTGCAATCAGCTAGAGTTTGCCTCGACCCTGTCACGATGGGGTGCAAAAAAAAACCGCAAAATTATTTTGCGGTTTTTTTTTCGTCAGTAATTTTCATGTCCTTGGCAGGTGGTTTTAATGGTTCTAACCCAAATTACTGAGCTTTGCTCCAACCCGCAGGCGAACTTAATCGCGACTCGCCCGTTGTCGAATCAATTCAATATAGGCATCGCTATCGAGAGGTGTACCGAGTCGCTGGGATTCCCAGACGACTTTGCCCAGACACTCCATGATCTCGTGCACGGCATGGTGCGGATCTGAGCGCGAAGCCATCGCTTCATACGCCTGGCGGATGCCACGGGGATGATCAATTGAAAGTTGTTCTGCAATCGCCAGGTGCATCGAAAGATGCAAAAATGGGTTTGTTCTGCCCTCTTCTACGTTGAACTCACGGGTGAGTGCATCGGGCTGTTCCATATCTGCATGATACTCAGGGTGTTTTTCAATCCAGTCGAGTGCCATGGCCTCAAGTGGGGTGAGTACCTCGAGCGCACGGTGCTTGCGCCAGGTTTCAATAAAAAACTGTCTGACCTGGTCACGTGAAGGGTTAAACATGCAGAATGCCTGTCAATCTGAGGTGAAAAAAGCTGATGACTACAGTATGGGGTCACATTTGACCTGTGAATCCACAATGCAGGATAAGATGACTGACCATTTTAAGGTGCAACCGGAGTAAGCATGTCCTATCAGCACATCAAGATCCCTTCAGCAGGTAAAAAAATTACGGTCAATGCGGATTTTTCGCTCAATGTCCCGGATCAGCCAATTATTCCTTTTATTCAGGGCGATGGTGCGGGCATAGACATCACGCCTGTGATGATTCGTGTGGTGGATGCTGCGGTTGGGCAAGCCTACGCAGGCGCGCGCAAGATTCACTGGATGGAAATTTACGCAGGCGAAAAAGCCCACAAACTGTACGGCGCAGATGTTTGGCTACCCGAAGAAACACTAAGGGCGGTCAAAGAGTTCGTGGTATCAATCAAAGGCCCCCTGAGTACGCCTGTCGGGGGAGGTATCCGCTCATTGAACGTGACACTTCGCCAACAGCTGGATTTGTATGTCTGCCTGCGCCCTGTTCGCTATTTCAAGGGTGTCCCCTCACCGTTGCGCGAACCTGAAAAAACCAACATGGTGATTTTTCGCGAAAATTCCGAAGATATCTATGCCGGTATTGAATTCGCCGCTCAGACAGACCAGGCGCGCCAGCTCATTGAGTTTTTGCAAAAAACGCTGGGTGTGACCAAGATTCGCTTTCCAGAGACCTCCGGCATTGCGATTAAGCCTGTGTCGAGCGAGGGGACTAAACGCCTGATGCGACGTGCTTTGCGTTACACGATTGATAACAATCTGCCGTCTTGCACGATCGTGCATAAAGGCAACATCATGAAATACACCGAAGGTGCGTTTCGTGACTGGGCTTACGAACTGGCATGCGAGGAGTTTGGTGCGCAGCGCATTGATGGCGGCCCCTGGTGCAAATTTAAAAACCCGAAGACCGGACGCGACATTATTGTCAAAGATGTGATCGCTGATGCCTTTATGCAACAAATTTTGTTGCGCCCGACCGAGTACAGCGTGATTGCGACGCTCAACCTCAATGGTGACTATTTATCCGATGCGTTGGCTGCACAGGTGGGCGGTGTTGGGATTGCTCCCGGTGCCAATCTTTCTGATTCCGTTGCAATGTTTGAAGCCACGTCAGGTACGGCGCCCAAGTATGCCGGCAAAGACTATGTGAACCCGGGCTCAGAAATTCTTTCGGCTGAGATGATGCTGCGGCATATGGGCTGGATTGAGGCTGCTGACCTGATTATCCACAGCATGGAAAAAACAATCCTGTCCAAGAAAGTCACCTACGATTTTGCACGTTTGCTGGAGGGGGCGGCTCAGGTATCCTGCTCAGGTTTTGGACAAGCCATGATTGAAAATATGTCTGATCAGTAGCGTCTGAGGCGTTCAGGTGGCAGGTGTCACCTGAAATTCACGACGCAGTTGACCCAGTCATGCCGCACTGAAGCAACGCATTTATTAAAATCTTGATCAATTAATAAGAAAAATTCATAATTATTGCGCTAATTAAGGGCATACCCTGATGTGAATAATCCCTGACTGGTGCATGATGGATGTCAAGCAGGTGAGGGGACAAATGCTCAAAAAGAGCATGCCGGTTTAACCGGCAATAAAATAATAGGCAGTACTCAAAAAGAGCAAAACGCGCAACGGCTGGCACTCATGTGCTGGCCGTTGTTGCTTTGTGTTGGCTGTATATTGCCAGCACGTACTCCTCAGACTTAAATAAGGTGTTGTGCATGGCATTCAGGACAATGCCCTACTGGCGACGTAATCTACTGCTCATTAGCGTCTTGCTTGCAATCTGGCTGGTCGCGACCTTTGTCCCAGTCTATTTTGCGCGTCAGTTATCCAAGGTGTTTATTTTTGGCTGGCCATTCTCCTTCTGGATGGCGGCCTTCGGCGCACCCGCTATTTTTCTGATTGTGATCGGTGTCTACGCCTGGCAAATGGACAGGGCGGATGCACGGTTGCGTCAACAGGAGCGGGATCTGTAAATGTCAAAATCCGGCTCACCACAAACTGAACTCAAGGCACGGTTATGGCGTGGGTATGTGCTGTATACCTTTGGTTTTGTCGTGCTGATTCTGGTGCTTGCATTGCTCGAAATTATGGGCCTCGCCAGGCAGTGGATCGGTTATGTATTCCTTCTCGTAACCGTGGTGCTGTATGCAGGGATCGGGATTTATTGTCGGACCTCAGATCCTGTTGAATATTATGTGGCAGGTCGTCGCGTACCTGCGATCTTTAACGGCATGTCCACAGCTGCTGACTGGATGTCGGTCGCTTCTTTTCTTGGTGTGGCCGGCACACTCTATCTGAGCGGGTACAACGGCCTGGCATATATCCTGGGCTGGACCGGAGGATATGTGCTGGTGGCCTTGTTTCTGGCGCCATATTTACGTAAATTCGGACGCTACACGATCCCTGATTTTCTGGGTGCGCGTTTTGGCGGGAATCTGCCACGCTTTGTCGGTGTGTTGTGTGCGGTGCTGTGCTCCTTTACGTATCTGGTCGCACAAATTTACGGCGTCGGTATCATCACGACCCGCATGACAGGAATATCGTTTGAACTCGGTATTTTTATTGCCTTGGGTGGTATGTTGGTCTGTTCGTTTCTGGGCGGCATGCGTGCGGTCACCTGGACACAGGTCGCCCAATACATCATTTTATTGATTGCGTATCTCGTACCTGTCGTCTGGTTGTCTGTTAAACAAACGGGCTCTCCGGTTCCCCAGGTCGCAGCCAGCGCCGTTTTGCAACAAGTCACTGAGCGCGAACGCGAACTCACTTACGACCCGCAAGAGCGTGAAGTCAGGCTCATCTGGAAAGAGCGTGCTGGCGTCCTGCAGGAACGGATTGATGGTTTACCTGATACCTATGAGTTTGAGCGTAAAAAACTGCGACTCCAATTACTGCGTGCACGCGCCAACGATCAGCCCATGGTTGAGGTCCGCACGCTGGAGCGCGAGCTGGCTGCTTACCCTGTTTCTGTGGAGGCAGCTCGCACCGCCTGGTCGACTGCACGCGATGATGACCTGGCTCGTGCTTCGCCACCCTTGCCCCATGCGGAACCGTTCACCACAAAAGGTGGTGAAAACTCCGGAGAAGTCCGTAATAATTTTCTGGCACTGGTGTTGTGTCTGATGCTGGGGACCGCAGGATTACCCCATATCCTGATGCGTTCATTTACGACGCCCTCTGTTAGTGAGGCACGGAAATCGGTTTTCTGGTCCCTGTTTTTTATTTTGCTGCTTTATATGATGGCGCCAGCACTCGCCATCCTGGTCAAGTATGAAATTTATACTAATCTTGTCGGCATGCAGTTTGCCGAATTGCCAGCCTGGGTGCATGCATGGACTTCGGTGGACCGTTCTCTGATTGATATCATGGACATCAATCACGATGGCATTGTCCAGCTCGCCGAGATTCATGTTGGTGCAGATGTGGTGGTGCTTGCGGGTCCGGAGATTGGGGGATTGCCTTATGTAATCTCCGGCCTGGTGGCTGCCGGTGCTCTGGCCGCCGCCCTCTCGACAGCCGATGGTTTATTGCTGACGCTCTCGAACGCACTATCGCACGACACCCTCTTCAGGATCGTATCACCCAAAATGAGTGCTGGACGTCAAGTTATTCTATCCAAAGTATTGTTGCTGCTGGTCGCCTTTGCGGCAGCGTGGGCTGCAACTCGAACGCCTGCCGATATTCTGTTTTTGGTGGGGGCGGCCTTTTCATTTGCAGCATCTTCATTTTTTCCAGTGCTGGTGATGGGTATTTTTTGGCGGCGCGCCAATAAGTGGGGCGCAACCTTTGGTATGTTGGCGGGTTTGGTCAGTACATTTATCTACATGGTCATGACACAGCCCTGGTTGCGTGAGCTGGTGCTGCATGTGCCGCGCAGTGAACCGGTCGAGCTTTTATGGGGGATACAGCCAATTGCTGCGGGCGTGTTTGGCGCCCCGGTCGCTTTTTTTGTGATTGTGACGATTTCCCTGTTGACGCCCAGACCGGATTTCGCCACGCTCGAACTGGTCGAGTATTTACGTCTGCCGGATTAACGCCAAGGTGGCTCCACGCCCACCCTGCGCCTGTGGAGCAGTCGCAAAGGCAGCAACAGCGTGGAGTTGAGTGAGCCACTGCACGACCATATTTCTGAGTACCGCCTGTCCTTTTATTGAGCCATAGCCCTGGCCATGAATGATGCGGACACAACGGGTGGCATGTTGCTGACTCGTATGAATAAAGGCGATGAGTGCCTCACGTGCCTGTTCAGTGTTCAGTCCATGCAAGTCGATTTGTGCGCCAACAGGCCAGTAGGCTTGTTTGAGTCTGCGCAAGGTGTCTGGTCCGATACCAGGTGCAGCCCACGCAAAGTCCTGATCCGTTTCGCTGATTGGTGTGTAGGCATCAGACACCACTTCGCCAGGTCGATGGGGCTTGGCTGACGCAGGCTGAGCTTGTTGCCCTGTAGCGCGCAGACGTTTGTCGGCGAGCGAGTCAGTTAATCGTTCTGTGCCCGCACGGATGTGGACAACACGCTGACCAGCTTTGATCGGTTGGGCGGACTGTGTGGCCCTGGCAAAGAGCGCCGAGGCAGCCTGCTTAGCCTGCGGATCGCTCTTGCCAGAGGTTGCGTCGAGCTCCAGAGTTCTACGTTGTAGTGCTTCGGCTTGTCGCTGCGCCTGGGCTTTTTTGTGGAGCGCCTTCAGGTCTGCGAGGCCCGCCTTGTTACTCCGCATTCTCCTCCAGCCACCGCTGTGCATCGAGTGCAGCCATGCAACCAGTTCCTGCGCTGGTGATCGCCTGGCGATAGACGTGATCCTGGACATCGCCTGCTGCGAATACACCTGGCACTGAAGTCATCGTTGCCATGCCGGACAAGCCACCTTTTGTCACGATATAACCGTTCTCCATGGTCAGTTTGCCTTCGAAGAGCGTGGTGTTCGGGTGGTGGCCAATGGCAATGAAGGCACCGGTCACCGCCAAATCTTCGGTCTCGCCAGAGACGGTGTTGCGCAGGCGCACACCCGTCACGCCCGTTGTATCGCCCAGGACTTCATCGAGCGCACGGTGTGTGGCGAGCTTCATATTGCCGCTCGTGACCTTGTGCATCATCTTATCGATCAGGATGGGTTCGGCGCGGAATTTGTCACGACGGTGTACGACTGTCACCGTGCGGCAGATATTGGACAGGTAGAGTGCTTCTTCGACTGCGGTATTGCCGCCGCCAACAACTACAACATCTTGATTTTTATAGAAAAATCCATCGCAGGTGGCGCATCCCGACACGCCGCGACCCATGAAGGCTTCTTCGGAGGGCAGTCCCAGGTATTTTGCAGAAGCGCCCGTCGCGATAATCAATGCATCGCAGGTATAAATGTTGCCACCGTCACCGACCAGTTTGAAGGGGTGGGTAGAAAAGTCCACACTCGCGATATGATCAAACACCATTTCGGTGTTGAAGCGCTCGGCATGTTCCTGAAACCTCTGCATCAGCTCCGGGCCCTGGACGCCCTGGGCATCAGCAGGCCAGTTGTCCACGTCGGTCGTGGTCATCAACTGACCACCCTGCGCAAGCCCGGTCACAAGAACAGGGTTGAGGTTGGCGCGCGCAGCGTAGACAGCTGCGGTGTATCCAGCGGGACCTGAGCCCAGGATCAGAACTTTGGCATGTTTGGTCGTTGACATCGGTGTTTTGCCTTATAGGTTAAGCTACAAATTATAATGTTACTTATGCCTCGACTTCCTGCTGCCACAACACGCGCTTCGCGCACCACCCGAAACACCCGTAATGGGCCTTCGGCATTCCAGACCCGGTTGGTTTATCTCCTTAGGGAAGCCCGCTGGATACTGTTTGCTGCCCTGGCGGCATGGCTGACTCTGGTGTTATTCACCTGGAGCCCGACGGATCCTGGCTGGTCTCATTCTGCCCATACAGAGGTATTGCATAACCGCGGTGGTCTGATCGGTGCGTATCTGGCTGATATTCTGCTGTATCTCTTCGGATTTTCTGCCTGGTGGTGGGTGGTGCTACTCTTGCATCGCGTGCGGGCAGGCTATTTACGACTGGCCAACCAGATCCGTGCCCGTGGCGAACCCGAAACCCTTGCCCGCGTCCAGTGGGAGCAAGGTATTGGCTTCTTTATGGCGATGCTTGGTTCGATCGGGCTCGAGGCCTATCGCCTGAGCTCCTTTGGTACGCTGCTCCCTAGCAGGACCGACATCTCGAGCGGTGCTGGTGGGGTGATGGGACAGGCGTGGTCTGCTTTTCTCGCCCAGGCGGTCGGTTTCTCATTCAGTACGCTGATTTTGCTTGCACTGATCTGTGTTGGCACGAGTTTGTTTTTCAGTTTTTCCTGGCTCAATATTTCTGAACGGCTTGGTGGGTGGCTTGAGGTATTGATCCTAAAACTCAAAGACTTGCGTGGCGCACGCCAGGATCGGCGCGCAGGTGAGGTCGCAAAAGCCGTTCGGCATGAACAGGTCGAGGCCAAGCACGAAAAAATCGTTCAGCATGAGCACACTGTCCGGATCGAGCCTGCTATTGTTACTGTAGCCAAGTCTGAACGCGTACAGAAAGAAAAGCAGCAAACTTTGTTCATAGAACCTGCCAGCCAAGGTGGTAGTGGGCACTTGCCTGAACTGAGTTTGCTCGATCCCGCTCCCCCTGCATTTGAAACAGTTTCTGATGAGACCATTGAGTTCACTTCGCGACTGATCGAGAAAAAACTCGCAGATTTTGGTGTCGAAGTGCGTGTCGTTGCGGCGCAGGCTGGCCCGGTGATTACTCGTTATGAAATTGAACCTGCTACGGGTGTCAAGGGAAGTCAGATCGTTAATCTGGCCAAGGATCTGGCACGCGCCCTGAGCCTGGTCAGTATCCGTGTGGTGGAGACCATCCCTGGCAAGAATCTGATGGGCTTTGAATTGCCTAATCCGCGCCGCCAGATGGTCAAACTTTCAGAGATCTTAGGTTCGCAAACTTACCATTCCAGCCAATCAGTAGTGACGATGGCGCTTGGTAAGGACATCGCAGGCAATCCGGTGGTCGCTGACCTGGCCAAAATGCCGCATCTGCTTGTCGCGGGGACAACGGGTTCGGGTAAGTCGGTCGGAATCAATGCGATGATTTTGTCGCTTCTCTACAAAGCTGATTCTTCGCAGACCCGACTGATTCTGATTGATCCAAAAATGCTCGAAATGAGTGTCTACGAAGGTATTCCCCATTTGCTGGCGCCTGTTGTGACCGATATGCGCCAGGCTGCGAACGCACTGAACTGGTGTGTCGGCGAAATGGAAAAACGCTACCGTCTGATGAGCAAGATGGGTGTGCGGAACCTGACGGGCTTCAACACAAAAATTCGCGATGCCATCAAGCGCGAAGAACCCATTCCCAATCCTTTTTCGCTTACTCCGGATCAGCCCGAGCCACTCAAAGAATTACCGACGATTGTGGTCGTGATTGATGAGCTGGCCGACTTGATGATGGTGGTAGGTAAAAAAATCGAAGAGCTGATTGCCCGACTGGCCCAAAAAGCCCGTGCCGCAGGGATTCATCTGATTTTGGCGACACAGAGGCCGAGCGTGGATGTGATTACTGGCCTGATCAAAGCGAACATCCCCACGCGGATCGCTTTTCAGGTGTCATCCAAGATTGATTCGCGTACGATTCTTGATCAGATGGGTGCTGAAGCCCTGCTCGGTCAAGGGGATATGCTCTACATGCCGCCGGGTACGGGTTTGCCAGTGCGTGTACATGGCGCGTTTGTTTCGGACGAAGAAGTCCATCGTGTTGTTGAATCTCTTAAAGCCCAGGGCGAACCGGACTACATTGACGGACTGCTCGAAGGCAGTGTTGAGGGTGAAACAGGTGAAGGTGTTAGTAGCGTCACAGGCATGGCAGATGCTGAATCTGATCCGATGTACGACCAGGCGGTTGAGATTGTTCTGAAGCATCGTCGTGCCTCAATCTCACTGGTGCAGCGCCATTTGCGGATTGGTTACAACCGCGCAGCACGTCTGCTCGAGCAGATGGAAAATTCCGGCCTGGTCTCAAAGATGCAGTCAAACGGCAACCGTGAAATCCTTGCTCCCAATGCACACGTAGAAGAGTGATGATGACGTTCATAATGCGACAGACTAAAGTTTTAAGTGTGCCGATGATGCGCGCTGTGGTGCTGGCGGGCGTGTTGGTATTGACAGGGTTAGGCCTGGGTCAAGCTGTTGCGGCCACCGCAGTGAGTGCTCAGGATCAGCTGCGCAGTTTTGTCGGACAGGTCAAGACCGCGACGGGTTCATTTTTGCAATCCACGGTGGGCCCCCAGGGACAGACACGTCCCGCCCAGAGCGGGCAGTTCTCTTTTCAGCGGCCTGGCCGATTTAAATGGGATGTCGTGTCGCCTTATGCTCAGCAGATTGTCTCTGATGGCAAAGAAGTTTTTCAACTGGATCCTGATCTGAATCAGGTCACGGTGCGCCAGGTTAACCAGGCAATTGGTGCTTCGCCCGCTGCGGTATTGTTTGGTTCGGTACCGCTTGAGCAGGCTTTCATTGTGTCACCATTGCCTGATCGTGATGGAATTGCCTGGCTGCGTGCCAAGCCACGCGACGGGGCGGCTGGATTTGTCCATCTTGACCTGGGAATGCGAGACGGGCTTCCAGTACGCGTGATTTTGCTCGATGCATTTGGACAGGCTACCCGTGTTGAACTCTCCGGTATGGTCCGTAATCCTGCCTTGCAGGCATCGACTTTTGAGTTTGTTGCTCCAGCGGGTGCTGATGTTGTTCACATGCAATAGCGCATATGAGCGATCTGTTTAAAACCTCTCCCATTCCACCGCTTGCCGAAGCGCTCAGACCAGCTACGCTCGACGATGTGATTGGTCAGCGTCATTTGCTTGGTCCAGGCAAGCCCTTGCGTATTGCCTTTGAGTCTGGGCGACCGCATTCGATGATTTTGTGGGGACCCCCTGGCGTGGGCAAGACCACCCTGGCACGCTTGACTGCGCACGCGTTTGATTGTGCATTCATTGCGATTTCAGCGGTATTTGCAGGGGTCAAGGAAATTCGTGCGGCCATGGAAGAGGCCCAGCACACGCTCAATCAGCATCAGCGCAGGACGTTGCTGTTTGTCGATGAGATACACCGATTTAACAAGGCACAGCAAGATGCTTTGCTACCTTTTGTCGAATCTGGTCTGGTCACCTTCATCGGTGCCACGACCGAAAACCCGTCCTTTGAAGTCAATTCCGCATTGCTATCGCGCGCACAAGTCTATGTGCTTGAGTCTCTAAATGATGAGGAAATGCGCGAGCTGCTTGCGCGGGCACAAACCAAAGTGTTGCCCGATCTTGTTTTCGAAGAAGCTGCACTCGACACGCTGATTGGCTACGCCGATGGCGATGCACGACGGTTTTTGAATTTACTTGAGCAGGCGGGTACCGCTGCGCTTGCCTCCCATACACTGCGGGTCGACACGACACTGGTTGAAAATGCCCTGAGCATGAATGCCCGGCGTTTTGATAAGGGGGGCGATAATTTTTATGATCAGATTTCAGCCTTGCACAAGTCGGTGCGTGGCTCGAATCCCGACGCCGCCTTGTACTGGCTGACGCGCATGCTCGATGGTGGTGCTGATCCAAAATACCTTGCCAGACGCATTGTCCGGATGGCCTGGGAAGACATTGGTCTGGCCGATCCGCGTGCCATGCAGATTGCAAATGATGCAGCGCTGACCTATGAACGTCTTGGCTCGCCCGAAGGTGAGCTGGCGCTTGGGCAGGCAGTCATCTATCTTTCAATCGCAGCAAAGAGTAATGCGGGGTACATGGCCTACAACCAGGCGGTGGCATTTATCAAGCAGGATCAGTCTCGCCCGGTCCCGGTGCACTTGCGCAACGCCCCCTCCAAGCTGATGAAGGAACTGGGCTACGGGCATGCCTATCGCTACGCGCATGATGAACCCGAGGCTTATGCCGCAGGAGAAACCTATTTGCCAGATGGCATGCGTGAGCCTGGCTGGTATCAGCCGGTCGGCCGTGGACTCGAAACCAAAATCGGTGAAAAACTCGCGCATCTGCGCGAGCTCGATCAGCAGGCACGTCAAAAGAAAACACCTGAGCAAGGAGGCGAATCATCTTGAAGCCCGAATCATTTATTCCGCCGACTCCGCCGACTCCTCCAGCTCACCCAACGACTGCAACGACTGCAACGACTGCAACGCCTCATACACAGTCTCTCACGCAGTCGCGCCCAAGGGCGTTGCTCTGGTTTGTCGCCATCTGGCTGGTCAGCGTCGCTGCCCTTGGCGTGGTGGCGTGGCTCTTGCGCTGGTTGATTCGGTCCTGAGGCTTGCTGGCAGCTACAATATTTACTTCTTTCAGCCTTGCGAATTGAATCCATCATGCTTGACCCTGCTTTGTTACGTAAAGATCTCGATGCTGTTGTAAGCCGTCTGGCGAGCCGCGGTGTCACATTCGCCGTGGATCAGTTCAACGGTCTGGAGTCCCGCCGCAAGGCCGTTCAGACAGAAACCGAGGGCTTGCAGGCACAGCGCAACGCCCTGGCCAAGCAGATTGGCGGCATGAAGTCGCGTGGCGAAGACGCCACGGCTTTGCTGGCAGAGTCGCAAGCCATTCCCTTGCGCTTAAAGGCGCTTGAGCAGGAGCTTGCCGAGCTACTCGCGCAACTCAACGATATGTTGATGGCCATCCCTAACTTGCCACACGAAAGTGTGCCCGTTGGGACCAGTGCCGACGACAACATCGAAGTGCGACGCTGGGTGCCGCATCCCGATGCCGTGACGGGGGATCCGTCTGGTCTGGGGTTTGAGCCGCGTGATCACATCACACTGGGTGAGTCGATTGGTCTGGATTTTGATACTGCAGCCAAGCTTTCTGGGGCGCGTTTTAGTTTTATGCGTGGGCCGATTGCGCGTCTGCATCGTGCGCTTGCGCAATTCATGCTGGATTTGCAGACCGGCACGCACGGTTATACCGAATGCTATACACCCTACATCGTCAATGCCTCGACGTTGATGGGCACTGGGCAGCTGCCTAAATTCAAAAATGACATGTTCTGGGTCACGCGCGGTGGCGATGAGCCGACGCTCGATGAGCAAGGCAATCCGGTTGCACGCGAAGACCAGTACTTGATCTCGACCTCCGAGATTACCTTGACCAGTCTGGTGCGTGACACGATTGTGCCTGTGGCCGATTTGCCGATTCGCCTGACAGCGCATACGCCTTGCTTTCGCTCGGAGGCTGGGAGTGGTGGGCGCGATACACGTGGCCTGATCCGCCAGCACCAGTTCGACAAAGTTGAAATGGTCCAGATCGTGTTGCCACAGACTTCGTACGATGCACTCGAAGACATGGCGGGTCATGCCGAAAAAGTTTTACAACTACTGGGCTTGCCTTACCGTGTGATGCTGCTTTGTACCGGTGATATGGGCTTTGGTGCCACAAAGACCTACGACCTTGAGGTTTGGCTCCCGGCCCAGAATACCTGGCGCGAGATTTCGTCTGTCTCAAACTGCGAGTCTTTCCAGGCGCGTCGTATGCAGGCGCGTAGCCGTGCCGAGGGTGGCAAGCCTGAATTCCTGCACACGCTCAATGGATCCGGACTGGCAGTGGGCCGTGCATTGGTTGCCGTGCTCGAAAACTACCAGCAGGCCGACGGCAGCATTGTGATTCCCGAAGTATTGCGTCCGTATATGGGCGGGCTGACTCAACTGGGCTGAGTCAAATGCATCGAATCAGCTGGGCTGACTGTCCCAGTCGACTGTGTGCATTTGATTCAGTGCAAGGGTTAGCGACGATAGTAGCCAGTGTGGCCGTTGTAATAGCCACCGTGGTTATAGCCGCCGCGATAGGCATTGTTATAGCCGTAGCCATAGCCATAGCCGCGTCCGTAGCCACCATAGTAACCACCGTAATAGCCCCGGCCGCTTGTCGCTGCAATCAGGGCTGCGCCGCCGATAATCGCACCCGCAGCAATCACCCCTGTCGCGTAATCAGGCTGCGCAACAAACACTGGCGGAGGCGCCACGTATACCGGCGGCTGCACATAGACAGGCTGCTGCTGGACATAAACCGGTTGTTGCACATAGGCCGGTTGTTGCGCGACATAGGCCTGTGGGGGGGCAGCATACACAGGCGGTGGAGCCATGTAGGTTTGCTGAGGTGCTGTATAGACGTTCTGTGGCTGTGGTTGCGAGGTGTAGACGTTTTGTGGGGGGCCTGCGTAGACTTGCTGCGCGACCATGACTGGATAGCCACCTGAGGACTCGACCCAGGCGCTGGCATTGGCAGCAAGTGTCACCCCAACCATTCCCACTGCAGTCATCAGAAGCTTGTTCATTTCATTCTCCGGTGGATACGGTCACGATGACCGCATCCCATGAACGCATTCTAATCTTTACATGCACGAATGCTATCCCCCAATAGGAGATGAAGGTGTTTCAGGGGATTTCAATATATTTCGAACTGGAAAGCGGTTTATAGTTCCTGTCCGAACGCTACAAACAACTTTTATGCGTAGTACAACTCTTGGCTTGCTTGTTTTGCCCCCAGTGCTCTGGGCGAGCAACGCTATTGTCGGCAGGTTTGCCTCTGGCGCCATACCTCCGATCACCTTGAATTTCCTGCGTTGGGTGGTTGCAATACTGATTTTGTTGCCTTTTGTTGCTGGTCGGCTTAAACAAGACTGGCCATTGGCTAAAAAGCATTGGATCTTATTTGCGGTCACTGGGTTTTTAAGTACGACATGCTTTAACGCCCTGCAATATCTTGCGCTGACTACCTCGAGTCCGATCAATATTGCCCTGATCACCGCATCCGGCCCTATTTTTACACTATTGGTTGGTCGTGCGTTCTTTAACGCGAGCATCGGACGTGCCGCATCTGTCGGCGCCATGGTTTCCTTGCTTGGTGTGGGCTGGGTACTGATTCGTGGTGATCTGAGCCATATCGTACAGATTTCTTTTGTTGCGGGAGATTTATTCATGCTCCTGGCGATTGGACTCTGGAGTGTCTACACTTGGCTGCTGCGGGATCGGCCTGCCGCCATGTCGGGCAATAGCGTTCTTGCCGTGCAAATGATTTGGGGGCTGGTGCTTGCGCTCCCGATGGTCTTTGCAGAACACCTCTGGGGGGGCTATGCCCCGATCACCTGGTCGCCGACGGTTCTTGGTATCGTCTTCTATGTGGCTGTGGGCCCCGCATTGTTAGGTTATCTGTGCTGGCAGAGGGCGGTCGCGCGCACCGGCTCGCAATTGCCGATGTTTTTTCTGAATCTGACGCCCGTGTTTGCTGCGTTGATGTCAGTGTTATTGTTGGGTGAGTTTCCAGAAAGTTACCACGTGGTTGGGTTGGCGCTGATCGTTCTGGGCATTGCACTGGCCAATCGTTCCAGCCAGAAAAATTAATTGATTTTGTTGAGGAAGGTGTAGTCGATGCGGTATTTGTTGAACGTGAGTGCAAGGTGTTTACTGGTCGTTGCGGCCATGATGATTTCGTTTTCCAGTATGGCGCAAGAACGCCTTGGAAAATACCTGCCTCAGTCCCCCCAGTCGACCTCGGGATTTCCCTTTTTGCAAGGCGCAAACAAGGAGCAGTCCGATCAGGCCTGGCAGTTCTACCAAAAGAATATGGGCCAGCCTATGACTAAATGGGCGCACGAAGAGATTCGTTCACCCAGTGATACAACCGTGTTTTACCCATTTTCAGGACCAGATTTTGTAACGGTCTCGCAACTGTATCCGCGTGCGAATCGCTATGTAATGGTCGCGATGCAACATGCTGGAGCACCCGCGGTCCTGGCGAATATGTCTGTGGCAAGGGCTCAGAATTTTCAGGCTAAATTTTTACGGGAATGGCTCAAATTCAGCCGGCTCGGATTCTTTCGTACCGATGATTTGAATCAGGATCTGCGCGATCAGAATGCGCAGATCGGGGTGACCACAATTCTGATTACGTTTGCCTTGTATTCAGGCTATGACGTCAATGAGGTCTATCCAATCGCACTTGATCCAACCACCGGTCAGTTTGTCAAAACCGAGGGCCCATGGAAATCTGTGCGGCTCATGCTCAGCAAAGCCGGTCAATCCACGACGCTGGATTATGTCAGTCTGAATCTGTCTGACTCCTATCTCAATCAGGATTCAGCCATGCGCACCTGGCTCGATGGTGAGTCACATCACCCTGTCCTGATCAAGGCAGCATCTCATTTGTTGCAGGAGTCGTATTTTTCGGTTCTGCGCGACATGCTGGTGGCCAATGCTCCGATGGTTGTCCAGGATGAGACGGGGCTGAATTACAAAGACCTCTCCAAGATCGGCGTGGTCGATTTGTATGGTGGATTTTTATATCCACACGAGTTGTTTAACCGTAAAAAGCAGGAGTCCCTGGCGCTGGCGTATAAAGAATCCAAAAGTGTCAAAGCTTTGCCTTTTGCCTTCAGTTACAACAAAACCTCCGAGCGTCGCAGCCTGCAGATTGTGCGCAACACCACGCCTTAGGGCTATCTTGCTGCACCGTGGGTGAACACGGCTTGGCTAAAGCCAGCGACGGCCGTGTTGAATTTTTCGTCCTGATCCACAAACAGTGCATGCCCCGCATCCTTAAAAATCATGACCTCGACAAGCGCTGGTGGTCTGATGCCGCTGAGTTCGTCTGCTTGAGCTTTCAGGTGTGGTGTGACGACGTACATCACAGGTATATGCTGCGAGGCCACCGTATCGCGCCAGTAGGTGCGGGGGTAAGGCTGATTCAGTAATTGCATGGCAACCTTTGGCGAGGCCTGTAACGCCGAAGCAACAATGGCTGCTGACATATCTGCTGGAGCCTGGCGCTTGAACAAGTCTTTGCTGAATTTACGCAGGTAGGCTTCGCGCTTGACTGGATCGTTCATGGTTTCCTGAAAGTTCGAGCTGCGCCCCCCGGTTGGCGGTTTGGCTAGTCCGATCGAGTTGTCAATCAAGATCAAGCCTTTGAGGTGAGTGGGGTGATAGCGTGCAATGTAATCGAGAGATTCCAGCACGCCGAGCGACCAGCCAGCCAGGATAAAGTCCTTGACCTGGGCCGCTTTTAAAAACTCATCCATATCCCGTAAACGACGCTTTGGATCGTGTGCCTTGAGTGTCACCTCGGACTGGCCTTGCGATCTCGGATCGAAAGCCAGCACGCGAAAGTGTGTAGACAGATCTTGTAGTTGCTTTTCAAAAACAGCGGCTGGCATGAGCCATCCAGGTATGAATACCAGGGTGTCTGAGCCCTTGCCGGCTTCAAGGTAGTGCAGGCGCACTCCGTCAGAGGATTCGAAATGATGATGCATAATCGGTCCTGCCCAAGCCAGAGTCGCGCATCCCATCGCCCATACCATCGTGCATCTCATCACGCGACTCATTGTGCGACTTATTGCGAATACGAAAATTAACCTGACCAGTCTTAGCATGTATTGCATGGTGGAGTGACCTGTTTGTCGGTGCGTCGAGCATACTGGGTCGACGTTTTGGGAATGTGTGCGTTTAAGGGAACATTTTAAGTCCGGAATCCTGCTTGCTGTATGTAGGTGATTCGCGCGGTCAGATGACTCAGGATTAGAGGGTATTTCCCTATGAGTTTTGGTCTGACTTCTCCTTATACTGGTATGACCACGATGCAACTTTGCCTGAATTGCAACCTTGCCAGTACTACAACGTTGCCTGAATTACAGCCTTGCCTGAACTGCAAAGTTTGAAATGCGGCGTGAATAGACCCGTTTATATGATTACCTCGGAATTTGAACGATGACTCCACAACGTCACGCCGGTCGAACTATTTTGGTGACCGGGGCTGCAAGCGGAATTGGCGCTGCGATTGCGCGTCAATATGTACAAGAGGGTGCGCATGTGGCACTCATCGATGTGAATGCCCAGGCCCTGTCAACGTTTGCTGATAGCTTGTCAGGACTGCCCGGACGTGTCGTCTGGGCGAGCGCCGATGTCTCTGATTACGAACAATGCGCACAAGCGCACAAGCAAATCATCAGTCAGCTAAGCAATGCAATTGATACCCTGATCAATAATGCCGGCATTTCACCCAAAACCAACGGCAAGCCTGCGAATTTCTGGGAAATGGATCCTGCCGAATGGACGCGAGTGGTCGGGGTGAATCTGCATGGAGTCTTTAACTGGTCGAGACTGCTGACGCCAGCGATGGTCGAGAAAAAATTTGGCACGATCGTTAACATGTCGTCGGTGGCCGGTAAGTCCTTTTTGACATTTACCGCTGCACATTACGGCACAACCAAAGCCGCACTGATCGGGATGACCCGTGATCTGGCGGGTGAGTTGGGACCGCATGGGATTACGGTGAATGCGATTGCACCAGGACGGATTAATACACCACTGATGCGCACGGCTTCCCAGGAAACGAATCAGGCCATTATTCAGCAAACTGCTCTGCGTCGTCTCGGTGAGCCAGAAGAGGTCGCCGAGATGTCCTGCTTTTTGACTGCACCGGAGAGTCGCTTTATTACCGGTCAGGTGGTCGATGTCGCCGGTGGCTGGCTGATGACCTGAGGCGCTTGCTCAGGTTTTGAGATATTTGATGAGCCGTTTTTCTGCCTGATCGAGATGGTCGCGTGCCGCACGTTCGGCCTGGACCGGATCCCCGGCAGAAATTGCGTTAAAGATTGCCTGATGCTCAGCCTGGACCGCTTCAATCAGGTTGGTGTGGCGGTTTTTGGTATTACTGCGCAGATGACGAATCATCCGGCGGGCTGTGTGTTCGAGGTGCTGACTGAGTGATTCAAAGTAAGGGTTATGCGTTGCAACCATGATTGCCTGATGGAATTCGAAGTCTTCTTCGTCGCCGAGTCGATCACTGGCAATGGCGTATTCCATGCCTAGCAGGCATTTACGTATTCTCTTGAGATCATCGGGAGTTCTGCGTGCAGCGGCCAGGCGTGTGGCGGACACTTCGATGGTTGAAATCAGTTCCATCACCTGGGTGATAGACAACTTTTCGTCAATATCGACATCCTGGATTTTGAAAGCTTCGCGAGGGTCGGGTTCAGTGACAAAGACGCCAACGCCGCGTTTGATCGAAACCAGGCCTTCGGATTTCAGTCGTGAGAGCGCCTCCCGGATCACGGGGCGGCTGACGGAGAACTGTTCGCACAGGTCGCGCTCGCTGGGCAATCGATCGCCGGATACGAGTTTTTTAGTTTGAATCAGTTGTGTAATCTGATTAGCGATTTCATCGGGTAGATGACCTGACGCGGATGAATAGTTAATCATGAGAAGCAGTGATGAGCAAGGAGACTGAAGGGAGTCATCATAAGCAAATTATCTCCCGTACGGGAGTATTAAGCATAAGCAAATTATCTCCCGTACGGGAGTATTAAGGGTAAGTCCGCAGGTAAAGGCTTATTATTCTGGTAAGTCCAGAATATATACTGGTAATACCACTTTAAAGCATGATACATAAACATTCATAGCAAAAATTGAATTGCTTCAAGTCAAGAGAGCGACATGATAGAAATTACAGGTAAGACCAAGCTTTACTGTATCGTTGCCGATCCAATTCTGCAAATTAAGACACCGCAGAATATTAATAAGATGCTTGCTGAGCGTGCAGTCGATGGGGTGATGGTACCCGTTCATATCCCTTCTGCGGGACTCGCTGCCTTTATGACGGCGATGCGCGGCGTGTTGAATCTTGGCGGCATTGTCGTGACCGTCCCACACAAGACGAATATCGTTGCGCTGTGCGACGCGGTCACGCCCGCAGCGGCGACAGTAGGTGCGGTCAATGTCATTCGACGTGAAGACGATGGTCGGCTGGTGGGCGATATCCTGGATGGCAAAGGCTTTGTCGCAGGACTTGAGAGTAAAGGCATCACGCTGCGTGGTCTGTCTGTGTATCTGTCTGGGGCAGGAGGGGCTGCGAATGCGATCGCCTTCGCGCTGGCAGACGCGGGCGTGTCGAGACTGACGATCTACAACCGTACGCCAGCAAAGGCGCAGGATATGATTGACCGAATTGCCAGAGTCTATGGCAATCTTCAAATGAATGTCGGGACATACAACCCGCAGGGCCATGATTTGGTCGTCAATGCGACCTCCCTGGGTATGGTGCCGACAGATGCATTGCCTCTGGATGTCACGCAGTTAACGCCTGATCAAATCGTGGCCGAAATCATTATGAAGCCTGAACTCACACCCTTGCTTGAAGCCGCACAAAAAAAAGGCTGTCGTATTCAATATGGCTTGCCCATGCTGCAGTGCCAGATCGGACTCATGGCTGATTTCATGAGGATCCCAAAATAATGGAAACGTTTGATTATGTGATTGTCGGTGGCGGCACGGCAGCTTGTATTCTCGCCAACAGACTCACTGCGGATGGACGGTATACGGTCCTGATGCTTGAGGCCGGTGGTGAACCGAAAAGCATGTGGATCAATATTCCCGCAGGCTTTACCAAGCTATTGAATGATCCGGTTTACAACTGGCGCTTTCAGACGCAACCCGAAGACAATGTGCATGGTCGAACCATTGCTGTACCCAGAGGCAAAGGGCTCGGGGGATCCAGTCTGATCAATGGCATGATTTATGTGCATGGGCAGAGCGAGGACTATGATCATTGGGCCCGTCTGGGTGCGACAGGGTGGTCAGCTAACGACGTTGCGCCTTATTTTGCAAAACTGGAAACCTATTGGCCTGGCAAAGGTAACCGGGGCAAGACAGGTCCGATGCATATTGCCCAAGTGGCTGAGCGTTATCCGATTGCACATGCGCTCGTCCAGGCTGCACAAGAAGACGGACAAGCGCTCAACGAGGATTACAACGGTGTGCGCCAGGATGGTTTTGGGTACTACCAGGTTGCACAGAAGGGTGGTCAGCGCTGGAGTGTTGTGGATGGCTACCTCAATCCTGTTCGGCATCGTAAAAATCTGAGCATTCGCACCGCTGCTCTTGTCACGCGTGTCATGGTTGAGAAGGGCCGCTGCACCGGTGTGACCTATCGGCAGAACGGACAGTCACTCACCGTCCATGCTCAGCGCGAAGTCATCATGGCCGCTGGAGCCGTGCAGACACCGCAAATCCTTGAGCTCTCAGGGATCGGTCAGCCTGAACTGCTGCAACGTCTGGGCATTCCCCTGGTACATGCTGCCAGCGGAGTTGGAGAGAACTACATCGATCATTTTGCGACGCGCATGAATTGGCGCGTCAAGCATACGCAAACGCTCAATGAGCTTGCGCAAGGCTGGCGGGTTGGGTTGGCCGCGTTGCAGTACTTTACGCGTCGAACAGGCATTCTCACGCTCGGGACAGGACTCGTGCATGGCTTTGTCAAGACCCGTGAAGAGATGGCGACCCCTGACGTGCAGTACTTTTTTATGCATGCAAGCTATGCGAATGCCGCGATTCGAAAGCTCGACAACGCACCAGGGATGACTATGGGTGTGACGGGTCTGCGCCCCACCTCGCGTGGCAGTATTCATGCGCAGTCAAAGGATCCACTAGCCGGACCCTCGATCTGTCCGAATTTTCTCTCGACCACAGAGGATCAGCAGACACTGGTCGATGGTATGAAAATAGCGCGTCGAATTGTCGGCCGCAATGCACTCGAACAATACATCGATCATGAAATGAGTCCTGGAAATGGCGTCCAGTCTGATGACGAGTGGCTAGATTTCGCGCGTCACAATGGTCAGACAATTTATCATCCGATTGGTACATGCCGGATGGGCTCGGACGATCAGGCCGTGGTGGACACGCGCTTGCGATTCAATGGGATTAACGGTTTGCGAGTGGTCGATGCCTCGGTCATGCCTGCAATGGTGTCAGGTAATACTCAAGCCGCAGTCATGATGGTGGCCGAACGTGGCGCTGATTTGATCCTGCAAGATACAGGGAAAAACTAAAGTCAGGATAAATAAATCGTGACTTAATGCTGCGATTAAAAATAGTACGTCTGAGACAAGTCATTCATCGTGAAATAAAAATATAACCGCGTGTAAAAACATCAACGCGAGGCGAGTTATGGAAAATAAGATATCCACGGGGTACCCAGGGGCGCAAGGTTTTGCGAACGCGAGTTACCCGGGTCTGAACGGACGTGTCGTGTTTAACACTGGCGCAGCCAATGGGATTGGCCGGGCTATGTCGCACGCCTTTGCACGGCATGGCGCCAGGCTGATGCTGCTCGATCTCAATGAAGAGGGCTTGGTTGCTGCCAAAGCGGAGTTGCTCGCCAGTTACCCCCATCTTGAAGTTGAAACAGTCGTGGCATCGATTACGGATGATGTTGCAATTGAGCAAGCGATGGCTGCAACGATTGCACGATTTGAACGTGTCGATGTATTACTGAATAACGCTGGTATTTCGATGAACAAACCCTCGCTTGAAGTGACGGGTGAAGAATGGCGTCGTGCCATTGATATCGATCTTTCGGGTGTTTTTTACTGTTCGCAGTCTGCCGCGCGCAGAATGGTGACGCAAGGCGGTGGTGTCATCCTGAGCACTGCTTCAATTTTCGGCCTGATCTCGGCTGCGCGCCGTGCCGCGTACTGCGCCTCCAAGGCTGCAGTGGTGTCGTTGTGCAAGACACTCGCAGTCGAATGGGCACCTTACAACATACGTGTGAATTCAATTTGTCCGGGCTACATACAGACTGCACTGGTGGAAAATCTCATCGAGCGTGGTGCGCTGGATGCCCAAGTCATTACACAGCGTACGCCGCTCAACCGTTTCGGTCGTCCTGAGGAAATTGCTGAGATGGCCTTGTTTCTTGCCTCTGATGCAGCAGCTTTCGTGACCGGCCATGCCATGGTTGCTGATGGTGGTTTTACCGCGAACGGTTTTTGATTTGAGAAAACTATTTAATTCCGGAGATATTCATGGCGATGTATGACTTTACAAACCGCACGCTCTTACTAACAGGTGCCAATGGCGGTATTGGCCGAGAGGTGGCCAGACAGTTTTATGCCTGTGGTGCCAATCTGGTACTGACAGATCTTCATATCGATGGGCTAAATGATTTTGCCAGGACCTTATCTGCTCAGTCTGAGCGTATTGTCACAAGTGCAATGGACTCGGCTAGTCCTGCAGATTGCGATCGCGTCGTCAAAATCGCGAACGATACCTTTGGGGGAATTGATTTTCTCGTGCCCTCTGCAGGAATTTACAAGGCCCATCCCGTGCGTGAAATGACGGATGAACAGTGGCGCGAAACACTTAGTATTAATCTTGATGGTGTGTTCTTTTTGTGCAAACGTGCAATTCCGTTTTTGCGTGAAAACAGTTCGATCGTCAATCTCAGTTCAATGGCTGCGCATCGTGGCGCGTTCTATAACGCCCATTACAGCGCGGCCAAAGGTGCCTTGATTAGTCTGACGCGCTCGCTCGCACGCGAGCTTGGTCCGTCAACGCGTGTGAATGCGGTCTCACCCGGGGTGATTGATACCCCGATGGCCTCGGACCTGATTCGCTTGCGTGGTGCGGATTCGATTGCACAGACTCCACTCAAGCGGGTCGGACAACCGGGCGAAATCGCCTCAGTGATTGCATTCCTGTGTAGTCAGGGCGCAAGCTTTATCACCGGTGAAGTGATTCATGCCAACGGTGGCTTACATATGGCGGGCTGATCTCTTAATCCGGGAGCTGCTGATAGTGTCGGGCGAGAGTACGAAAATCTTCAATACAAGGATCAATGCCGGTCTCTTGTTGCAGAATCTCGCCCACACCAGATGCCATGGACTCAGCCAGTCGTGCATCCAGAAAGAGCAAGCGTGATCTTCTGGCCAGTACATCCTCGACACGACGCGCGTATTCGTAGCGTGCTGCAAACCGAACCATGGCTTCTGTCAGGCCTGCACCGAGCTCATGCTCCGAACCTACCAGTGCCTGGATCGTTGAGGCTTCGTCTCCATAGGCAGCAAGCCTTGGGGCCTCAGTCATTTTATGTGCGACTGGCATATGACGTTGCGCACCAACAAGGGGAAGATCAATTGTGACATCGCCTTGACGTTTGGGCAGAATGCCGGCTTCAAAACAATGGTTCAGGGCGTCTTCTGCCATTGCACGATAGGTGGTCCATTTTCCGCCGGTGACGGTGACGAGTTGGCTGGGGCTGACGAGTACGGTGTGTTCGCGGCTGATTTTTTTTGTATTACTGCCGTCATTTTCAGGCGGTTTGACGAGTGGTCGCAAGCCTACCCAGATACTTTTGATGTCAGCACGGGTGGGTGCGCGCCGCATATACCTGGCTGATTCACGCAATATGAACGCAAGCTCTTCTTTAAAAGGATCAGGCTCACGGCTGAGATCGTTGCGTGGCGTGTCGGTCGTACCGATGATGACTTTACCCAGCCAGGGCACGGCAAACAAGACGCGACCATCGGCTGTTTTAGGCACAATCATTGCCTGATCACCGGGCATGAATTCGCGATCAACCACGATATGGACGCCCTGGCTCGGCGCAACAATTTCAGAGAATTTTTGTCCTGCGGCACGCTCTTCTTTATGACGAATTGCATCGACCCATACGCCTGTTGCATTGATGACGCAGCGTGCTTGAATAGTGAATTGCTGATTAGTCTCGCGATCTAGTGCTTTGAGCCCGCACACTTTACCGTCCTGGTGCAGCAGTTCGGTCACCTGGCAATAGTTGAGCAGTAAGGCGCCACGCTGAGCCGCCGTACGAGCAAGCGCAAGTGCGAGGCGTGCATCATCAAACTGACCATCCCAATACTGCACTGAGCCCTTGAGACTGTCGGGTTCAATGTTTGGCAAAATCTGCTGTGTGTGTGCTGCACCAAGAAATTTTGTTTTACCCAGTCCACGCCGACCCGCAAGCGCGTCATAGAGTACGAGCCCTGCTCCGTAAAAGGGGATTTCCCAAAACTTATAGCAAGGCAAGATAAATGCAATTGGCTGAGCCAGATGGGGCGCGTTATGCAATATGGTGGCGCGTTCATGCAGTGCTTCATGCACCAGCGAAACATTGCCTTGCGCCAGATATCTGACTCCACCATGTACGAGTTTGGTCGAGCGCGAGGAGGTGCCTTTTGCAAAATCTTCAGATTCGAGCAATACAACAGAAAATCCGCGTGCCGCAGCGTCGAGCGCTACACCCAGACCCGTTGCGCCGCCGCCGATGATCGCCAGATCGTATTGAACGGGTTCGGCCAGTTTTGTCAGCAGCTCTTGTCTGGATGTCGGGAGGGGCGCCGCTGATGATTCTGTATGCATGATCTTCCGTGGATTGGATGAGTGTGGAATGTCGATGTCGAGGGGTTTAGTCTTCGGACCAGCCGCGTGCGCGATCGACAGCTTGCTTCCAGCGATTGAGTTTTGCAGTGCGTTGCGCGGGTGTGGTGGTGGGCTCAAAACGATGTTCGACAGCCCATTGCGCTGAGATCTCTGCGGGTGATGACCAGATGCCCACTGCTAATCCAGCTAAGTACGCAGCACCCAGTGCTGTGGTTTCTGTGATCTGAGGTCTGACTACCGCGATGCCAAGAAAGTCAGCTTGCATCTGCATCAGCAGATCATTTTTTGAGGCACCGCCATCGACGCGTAGTTCGGTGATTTTCATCCCTGCGTCTTTTTCCATGGCACTCAGGACGCTGGTGACTTGCAAGGCAATCGCTTCGAGTGCTGCCCGTGCAATGTGGGCTTTGGTTGTTCCGCGCGTCATCCCAATCAGGGTGCCGCGTGCGTGACCATCCCAGATTGGTGCGCCAAGTCCGGTAAAGGCCGGCACGAGGTATACGTCCGCCACATCAGGCACACTCGCTGCGAGTGCTTCAACCTCCGCTGCAGTTTGAATGATCCCCAGTCCGTCACGCAACCACTGAATGGTCGCTCCCCCCATAAAGACCGATGCTTCGAGACAGTAGGTGATGTCTGTCCGCACGCGGGTGCCACAGCCGCCAGGACCACAATTGCAAGCTGTACAGCTGCCTGTACTGCAGCCACCTGTACCGCAGCCACTTGCACCACATCCCCCTGTAGCGCTTGGCCCTGACACGCACGCATCCACACCACATCCTGTAGTTGTCACCTCCGGGGTACTGTGCCGCGCGTCCGTGTCAGGCACTTGCCAGCCAATTGTCGTCAAGAGGCGGTTCATGCTGGGGACAGGTTCATGCCCCGTATTCATGAGCATGAAGCAGCCCGTGCCGTAAGTATTTTTAGCCATTCCAGGGGTCAGGCAAGCTTGACCGAAGGTGGCACCCTGCTGATCTCCCACGATCGAGGCGATTGGAATTGCACGACCAAATAGGGCTGGATCTGTCTCGCCTAGTACGCCTGAGGTTGGCACGATGTGAGGCATCAGGTTGCGGGGAATGTTAAAGAGCTTGAGCAGCTCATCATCCCAATCCAGGGAGTGCAGATTGAACAACATCGTGCGTGACGCATTGCTCGGATCAGTGACGTGCAGACGACCTGCGGAGAGATTCCATACGAGCCAGGTATCGACTGTGCCAAAGGCCAGTTCGCCCCGTTCTGCCCGCGCACGCGCGCCAGGAATATTATCCAGTAGCCACTGCAGTTTTGTTGCTGAAAAATATGAATCCAGAATCAGACCGGTCCTGGTTTGAATCAATGGCTGGTGACCCTGCATGCGTAGCGCATCGCAGGCATCGGCTGTGCGGCGATCCTGCCAGACAATTGCGTTGGCCAGTGGCTGACCTGTCGCGCGATCCCACAAAATAGTGGTTTCACGCTGATTCGTGATCGCGATGGCCGCGATATCCTCGACGCTAAAGGATTCGTATGCGTGTTGGGTGGAAAATAATTGCATTGCCACCGCAAGCTGACTGGACCAGATCTGCTGCGCATCGTGTTCAACCCAGCCTGGATGGGGGAATATTTGCTTGAACTCCTGCTGGGCAGTATGCCGCGCACGACCCGTTGTATCAAATAAAATGGCACGAGAACTGGTCGTGCCCTGATCCAGGGCGAGAATATATTTCATATTTTTTTCAACTTTTATTTGGCAATCCATACATTCAAACCAGTATTACACGATAACTGTACGTCTGTACTGGTTGAAATTTTGCCGTCTATACATTTGGAATGTTACAAGTATTGGTCAAATAGGTGATAATTCCTGTCATAAATGATTGCTACATTCAGGCGATCGACAATACGGTGGAGATAGTATGCAATTAAGGATATCGGCAATCGCGGCGGCCTTAGCGATGACAGTTTCTGGTTTGGTATCTGTTCCCGCTCACGCACAAACTGAAATTCAATGGTGGCATGCCATGGGTGGCGCACTGGATGAGTGGGTCAACGATCTGGCCAAGGATTTCAACAATAGCCAGAAAGAATACAAGATTGTCCCTACGTTTAAAGGGAGTTATGACGAGGCCATGACGGCTGCCGTCGCTGCCTTTCGTGCTGGTAATGCTCCGCATATCCTGCAGGTGTTCGAAGTCGGCACGGCAACCATGATGGCCAGCAAGGGTGCGATCCAGCCCGTAGCAGACATCATGAAAGCGGCAGGTGTGCCTTTTGATCCGGCAGGCTACGTGCCCGCCGTCGCCGGTTACTACACGGCTCCAAATGGTGCGATGCTGAGCTTTCCGTTTAATAGCTCCACCACCGTATTCCATTACAACAAAGACGCCTTCAAGGCCGCAGGCCTCGATCCGGAAAAACCTCCAAAGACCTGGCCTGAAGTCTTCGCTGCTGCGGCTCAGCTCAAGGCCTCCGGCCATGCGTGTCCGTTCACCACCAGCTGGATCAGCTGGACCCAGCTTGAGAGTTTTAGCGCCTGGCACAATACTGAATTCGCCACCAAGGGCAATGGAATGCAGGGCATCGATGCACGCCTGGATTTCAATTCGCCACTGCAAGTTCGTCACATTGAAAATCTGGCAAACATGGCCAAAAAAGGCGAATTTGTTTACAAGGGCCGGGGTAATGCTGCCGATGCGGTGTTTGTTTCGGGTGAGTGTGCGATGATGACGGGCTCCTCGGCGTTATATGGCAATATCAAACGCAATTCAAAATTTAGCGCGGGCACTTCCACCTTGCCATACTATCCAGATGTACAGGGTGCACCACAGAACACCGTGATTGGTGGCGCCAGCCTCTGGGTGATGTCAGGCAAGACCCCCGCCGAGTACAAAGGCGTGGCCGAGTTTTTCGCTTTTCTCTCCACTCCAGAAGAGGCTGCAAAGAGTCACCAGCGTACAGGCTACCTGCCTCTTACCATTGCTTCGTTTGAGTTAACGGAAAAATCCGGGTTTTACAAAGCGAATCCAGGCACAGATGTTGCTGTGACCCAGATGATCCGCAAAACCACAGACAAGTCACGCGGAATCCGGCTGGGCAATTTTGTACAGATCCGTACCATCATCGACGAAGAACTCGAGCCAGTCTGGGCTGGCAAGGTTGCTCCAAAAGTTGCACTCGATGCAGCAGTTAAGCGCGGCAATGAGCAGCTAGAGCGGTTTCAGAAAGCCAATAGCCGTTAATCGATGCGCTAATGGAAAAAAAAGTTTTATTCAATTCCCACTGGCTACCTTGGGTGCTGATTGCACCCCAGATGTTGGTGGTATTGATTTTTTTCTTCTGGCCCGCAGGCCGTGCGCTCTATCAAAGCGTCCTGAGTCAGGATCCTTTTGGCACGGCAACTGAATTTGTCGGACTCGAAAACTTCACCCGTCTCTTTCAGGATTCCAGTTATCTGCAGTCGTTTCATACAACGGCAGTGTTCTCCTTGCTGGTCGCTGTTTGTGGCTTGGCGCTGGCGCTGTTACTCGCGGTCATGGCTGATCGGGTGATCAGAGGCGCTGGCATTTACAAAACGCTTCTAATCTGGCCCTATGCCGTTGCTTCTGCTGTGGCGGGCGTTGTGTGGCTATTCATGTTTGCTTCGCCGATGGGTGTCGTCGCCTATGCACTGCGTGCGCTGGGAATGAGCTGGAACCATTTGCTCGATCCTGCGGACGCGATGGCTCTGATCGTATTGGCGGCAATCTGGAAACAGATTTCCTATAACTTTTTGTTCTTTCTGGCGGGTCTGCAGTCGATTCCTCGTTCCTTGATTGAAGCCGCCGCGATCGATGGCGCATCCCCCTGGTACCGTTTTCGCACAATCGTCTTTCCCTTGTTGTCGCCCACCACTTTTTTTCTGTTGGTGATCAACGTGGTCTATGCCTTTTTTGATACGTTCGCAATTGTCGATGCCACCACCCACGGGGGACCGGGCAAAGCGACGTCGATCCTGGTCTACAAGGTGTATTACGATGGTTTCAAGGCCATGGACATGGGCGGTTCGGCTGCACAATCCGTGATCCTGATGGTGATCGTCGTGACCCTGACCGTCATTCAGTTCAAGTTTGTTGAACGCAGGGTGCAATACTGATGATTGAGCGACGCCCGGGCCTGACGCTCCTCTCACATCTTGTGCTGCTGTTGGGCGTGCTGATAGTTGCTTTTCCCGTCTACATCACTCTGGTCGCGTCGACGCAGACTTCGATTGAGATCGCCCAGTCCGTACCGATGTCCCTTGTGCCTGGCAACAACATGATAGAAACCTATCGTGTGGCATTGTTTGGTGGCGATACCGCTGCGGGTACCCACATCGCAGCAGCCTGGCCGATGATGTGGGTCAGCCTGGTCAGTGCGTTGACGATTACGATTGGCAAAATCACTATCTCCATGTTGTCGGCTTTTGCGATTGTGTATTTCAGATTCCCCTTTCGCAAGATTGTGTTCTGGATGATTTTTGTGACACTGATGTTGCCGGTCGAAGTTAGGATTGGCCCGACTTATGAAGTGATTGCAAGTCTGGGTATGTTGAACTCCTATGCTGGTCTGACCATCCCATTGATTGCGTCAGCAACGGCGACGTTCCTGTTTCGGCAGTTTTTCATGACGGTACCCGATGAGCTTGTCGAAGCGGCAAGAATGGACGGCGCAGGTTCCATGCGTTTTTTCTGGGATATTTTGTTACCGCTTTCGCGCACGAGTATTGCCGCACTATTTGTCATTCAATTTATTTATGGCTGGAATCAATATCTCTGGCCGCTGCTGGTGACAACCAACGAAGACATGTATCCCGTCGTCATGGGAATCAAGCGCCTGATCTCGGGTGATGCGTACACCGAATGGAATGTGGTCATGGCAACTGCAATGCTGGCGATGCTGCCACCTGCGATTGTTGTGATCCTGATGCAGAAATGGTTCGTCAAGGGCCTCGTGGATACTGAAAAATAATTATGGCTGCCATCTCCTTTAAAAACATCATCAAACGCTACGGTGCCGGCAAAACGGCGGTGCAAGTCATTCACGATGTCTCGGCCGAGATCCAGAGTGGTGAGTTTGTGGTGATCGTTGGGCCGTCCGGTTGTGGGAAGTCAACGCTGTTGAGAATGGTCGCAGGCCTTGAGGCGATTTCCGCAGGGACCATTTCGATTGGCGAACGCGTGGTCAATGACCTTGAACCGGCTGAGCGTGACATTGCGATGGTGTTCCAAAATTATGCGCTTTATCCGCACATGACTGTTTTTGACAACATGGCGTATGGATTGAAAATTGCTAAGGTGTCCAAAGAAGAAATCCGCACGCGTGTTGAAAAAGCTGCAGGTATTCTCGAGTTGATGCCCTACCTGGATCGCAAACCCCGGGCCTTATCAGGTGGTCAGCGCCAGCGTGTCGCAATGGGACGTGCGATTGTGCGCCAGCCACAAGTATTTCTGTTCGATGAGCCGCTTTCCAATCTTGATGCCAAGCTGCGTGCACAAACGCGTCTGGAAATCCAGAAGCTGCACCGCGAGCTTGGGATTACTTCGCTGTTCGTCACCCACGATCAGGTCGAGGCGATGACGCTTGCCCAGCGCATGATCGTGATGCATGGCGGTGTGATGGAGCAGTTCGGTACACCAGAAGAAGTCTATAACCGTCCTGCAACGACCTTTGTGGCAAGCTTTATCGGTTCGCCACCGATGAATTTGCTGACGCATGTGCCTGGCGTTGACGCGGGCGTGACCCTTGGAATTCGTCCAGAGCATCTCGATGTTGGTGCTCAGGGCTGGTCCTTGCAAGTCGAGGCGGTGGAGTTGTTAGGCGCAGAGCGCTTGCTTTACTGCCGGATGGGAGAAGACAAACTGATTGTGCGTACGCATGAAGACCAGCCAGCACCAAAGATTGGGGATACGATTCATGCACAACCGCGTGCCAGTCGACTGCATCATTTCGATACAGCGACGGGTAAGAGACTAGAAATCTCTCAAGAAACGGTTGATTACTTGAATTTGTAAAAAGACTTGACTGTTTCCCAGGCTACGTTCTGCAGCTTTGTTGCAATCGCTGGATCCAGGCCTGCCGTATAGCTACTTCCGACGGGTGACTGACCGAAAAGCGAGGCGTAGACGACTGCGGCTCCCAGATATGTGCCTGCGAGACTGGGGTGACGTTTGTCCGTAAAGTACAGGTTGATTTCAGGATGCATGGCAATCGACTTGGCAAAGGCCAGGCCAGCAGGTATCACCATCATGCCATTGGCATTGCCCGCTTTGACATAGGCGTCAGCGAGTTGCTGGGTCATTTCCGGTTTATCCGCATAGGCCCAGGACATGAATAGTACGGGATCGGCACCATTTTTACGGATCGTCGCTCCATGTTTTTTTACATATTCATCAAAGCTTGCCTTGAGCTCCGGGTGAATGGGGCATTGGCTGCAATCCATGATGATCGCGACTTCAAAGAGCTTGTCGAGTTTGTTGAACTTGACCTCATTCGTCGCAGAAAACGAGTACTTGGCAATTCCGTTTGGTGCGAAATATGCTTCGACGTTATGCCAGTCGAGGCCTGAGCCACCAATGGTGACCATCGTGCTGCGCCAGGGCTGATCTTTGTTCGCGGCCATTACAAATTGTTTGACATGGCCATCCATTCCATTATTGAAATAAAAGAAACTGTTGCCGATGTATATCACCGATGCAGGTGGCGATGGTTTGGTCTGCGTCACGATGGGTGTGTCATAGGCCGAGCAAACGGACGCGCCGAATAATAAGGCGGTAATAAGGAAAGATTTCGCTGTCTGGGTAAATGTCATCGCACGTTCCTGATGGTTAAGTGGGTTGCTTGAAAAATTGTCATTGTTGTTTGCAACACTGCCCGTGGAATTTACATCGTTCGTGCGCTTTGTCCAAGTGCTATTCTTTTGAAAAATAATTATTCGGAGAACACGCATGAAGCAGTATGACCCATCGGCCACGGGCCCACTCTCTGACCTTCGGGTGCTGGACTTGTCACGCCTAGTTGCAGGCAATATGCTCTCGGCCTATCTGGCAGACTTTGGCGCCGATGTCATTAAGGTCGAGCGCGCAGGTAAGGGGGATGATTTGCGCAACTGGAAGGAGGCTGGCTGGGATATCTACTGGAAAGTGTATGGTCGTAATAAGCGTTCCCTAGTGCTTGATCTGAAAGCGCAAGAAGGGATTGAGACGCTCAAAAAACTGGTCTGTCACACACAAATCCTGATCGAAAACTTTGTACCGGGCGGACTTGAGAAAATGGGTTTGGCGCCCGAAATTTTGTTAAGTCTGAATCCGGCCCTGGTGATTGTGCGTGTATCGGGTTGGGGGCAGACGGGGCCATTCAGTCATAAGCCTGGGTTTGGCACGCTAGTCGAAGCCATGTCCGGCTTTGCGCATTTGAATGGCTTCGCGGATCGACCGCCTGCCTTGCCACCGCTCGCACTCGCCGACATGATTGCTGGCGTCTATGGTGCCGCAGGCGTATTGACAGCATTGCGTGTAGCAGAAAAGACTGGGCGCGGGCAGGTGATTGACCTGTCTCTGTTTGAACCGATTTTTTCAGTGATCTCCTCTGAAGCCGCAAAATACAAAGTCACGGGTGAGGCGACGATGCGTGCGGGCAATCAGTCGAGTCATACCGCGCCGCGCAATATCTATGCTTGCTCGGACGCAAGGTTTGTTGCAATGTCAGGCTCCATGCAATCCATGGCGATGAAGATTTTTGATGCGATGGATCGTAGCGATCTGAAGACGGATCCCAAGTATGCAACCAACGATGCGCGAGTCAAGAATCGCGATGAACTCGATGTCATTATTGGTCAATACATTGGAGCACGCACTCAGGAAGAAAATCTGGCTATTTTTGAAGCCGCGGGCGTAACCGTTGGACCTGTTTGCTCGGTCGCTGATCTGATGGACCATCCGTTTGTCACGGGACGCCAGGCGATCGTCGAAATGGAGGATCGGGATCTAGGCAGTCTGCCGATGCACAATGTGATTCCACGTCTGTCAGAGACGCCAGGCGGATTCAGGAGGCCCGCACCGAGATTGGGTGAACATACGGTGGAAATTTTAGAAGAACTAAATGGATCTAAGTTGAATTTAAGGGACTCAGAATGAACAATGAACAATGAAAATGAACAATCAATGTTGGATTCAAGATGAGCAGAGTAGATTTAACAATAGCAGAACATTGGAATCAATTTAGTGATGCGTCATGATGTAGAAATTAGAAATTAGAAATTAGAAATCAAAAATTAAAACCAAAAAATCAGGAGACGACAAAAATGAGCACAGCGACTACCACCCAAAAATATTTGCCCTTCGATCCTGTCGTGACACCCGCGCACAAACTACCAGCAGGGACTGTCGATTGTCATTTTCATGTATTCGAAGATCCCGCAATTTATCCCTATACGGCGAATCGTTCCTACACGCCTTCACTTGCGCCGTGGTCCGCTTTTCAAGCCATGAATGATGCGATCGGGGCAGATCGGGCGGTCCTCGTGCATCCCTCTGTATATGGCCATGATCATCGGACCCTCTACGATACGTTGCAAGCTCATCCGGACCGACTGCGTGCTGTTGGCGTTTTGTCAGTCGATACGACCGAAGCAGAAATTGAAAAACTCCATGCGGCCGGTACACGTGGGACACGCGTCAATATTCTCTTTGCTGGCGGCAACCAGCTTGACGATGCCAAAGCCTTGGCCGAGCGCATCAAGCCCTTTGGCTGGCATATCCAGTTTTTGGTTGATATAGCTGCGCAGCCGCAGATTCCTGCCTGGGCGGCGACTCTGGGCGTGCCGGTCGTCTTTGATCACTTTGGCCATCCCTCAACGCCAGATGTGAACAACCCAGGCTTCAAAAATATGTGTGCGCTCGTCAAAGAAGGTGGTGCGTGGGTCAAATTGTCGGGCGCATATCGCGTCGTGGATCCTGGCCAAAAGTGGTCGGCGATTCAGCCCTTTGTAGATGCCTTGCTCGCCACGCGTACGGATCGTCTCGTATGGGGGACCGATTGGCCTCACCCGAATATTCCTGCACCCATGCCAAACGATGGAGACCTTGCGGATACGGTATTTAAGTGGTTGCCTGAGGCGTCGTTACGTGAGCAAATTCTTGTTCGTAACCCCGAGGTGTTGTATGACTTTGCGCCATTTCGTGTATAAATGGCACTTAGTATGTGCTTAGCGAATACCGATCAGCTTGTGCGTCTGTAGACTCAGACGCCATTTAGGATGATCCATGCAATATTGTGTCGCCAGGGCAATGTTGCGTGCCTGGTCGGGACCATCCATCGCTTGCAGATAAAAATAGGTAAAGTCGAGATCTTCAAACTTGTCTGGCATCGCCTCGGGTTGCGGGAAAACCAGTTTAAGTTCGGTGCCTTGTGTTTGATTCAACGGCGCGCCTGATTTGGGGCTCACGCATAGCCAGTCGATGCCTGCAGGCGCGACAAGCGTGCCATTGGTCTCCACAGCGATCCTGAATCCTTTTGCATGCAAGGCTTCGATCAATGCTGTGTCCAGTTGCAGTAGGGGTTCACCGCCCGTGCACACAACGAGTCTGGACTGGTGCGAGGCGTCAGGCCATTGTTGTTCAACCAGACTGGCGAGTGATTCTGCATCTTTGAATTTGCCTCCCAGGGTGCCATCGACACCCACAAAATCGGTATCGCAAAATTGACAGACTGCCGTTGAGCGGTCGCGCTCCATTCCGGACCAGAGGTTGCAACCGGCAAACCTTAGAAACACAGCCGCACAGCCCGCCTGTCCACCTTCGCCTTGCAGGGTATAAAAAATTTCTTTGACGCTATAAGTCATGTACGGTGCAACTTTAAGTCAGACGGGCAGAGCTGGGCCCAGCTCGCCCCAGTGCAGGATCACACCGCAGCCACGGGTTGAGTTCAGGTCGATGCGATCGAGTTCGGGAATCAATGGTGATGCAATGCGTTTGATATGGCGTGCAATGCTGGCCACATCGCTGTCCTGTTGTCCCATGACTTCGTACAGAGGTTGGTGATCGAGTTGTTTAAATATAGGATCAAACACTGTTTTGACATCGCCAAAATCAACCGTCCATCCTTGTACCTGATTCAATGGCGCATGCAAATGCAGTCGAAGGGTAAAGGTGTGACCATGAATGCGACGCCGGCGGTCACCCTCAGGTGCATGCTTGAGCTGCACGGCGCTGTCGAGGGTGAATTCTTTCCAGATCCTGTAGTGGTGCCCGTCAAAGTGCGCCCCACAACTGCCTGTTTCATAAACAGTCACCCAGGACAGCTCAGGTAGCTGTGGCTTGATTTTCTGCCAGAGCCAAGCCGAGATGTTTTCACTGGTTGGGTTTTCAAGTCCAGGAATATCGTTCAGACAAGCATGATCGAGCTCGGCATGGATCGGCGCCCAGATACGATCCAGATGGTCGTAATCAATCGACATGTTTTGCCCACCCATGTCCTGGTCCGCATGGAGGATGACTTCAAATCCGTGTCCGTGCATCCGTCCACATTTGTGACCAACAGGGACTCTTGGCAATTGATGGGCGGATTGAAAAACATATCTGCGCCACACATGCGCATGATCGCTTGCATCCAGGTCGACACCTGAGTGCGTCGTGCTTTGTACGCCGACAGTCGTCAGTCCGGGTACATCAATATGCTGACGAATCCAGCGTGCGATATTCTCGTCCGTTGGCAGTGGAATCGTGTCGTTCAGATGGCTGTAATCGAGGGGAGCCACGCAGTGCTGGAGTTGCTGTGTGAGCGTCTCGACCTCAGCGCCTGCAAAAGGTGCCCAGTGCAGGGGAAGTGCCGCACGGATTTCTCCGAGAAAGCTATGGCCATGTAGTCTTGCAGCACGATGATGCCCAGGCAGGCAATCGACCACACAGGCCGCCTCGAAGCCGGCCGCCGCGACATACAGCAGGTGTTCACTCACGACGATAATCCAAACTTGAGATAGAGCGGATCTGGCACGCCGACTTCGGCAAAGCCTTTGGCACGCAACAGGCATGAGTCACATTGACCGCAGGGCGCCGCATCGGGCGTGGGGTCGTAGCAGCTCGTAGTCTCAGAAAAATCGACACCAAGCGCAAGCCCTTTACGGATGATGTCGGCCTTGGTCATGTCAATCAGCGGTGCGCGGATTTTGAGATGCTGACGTCCTTCGACCCCTGCTTTGGTCGCGAGATTCGCCATGGTCTCAAACGAGGCGATGTACTCGGGACGGCAATCTGGATACCCACTGTAATCCATCGCATTGACGCCCACGAAGATATCCTGGGCACCCAGCACCTCGGCCCAGCCAAGCGCGAAGCTTAAGAAAATCGTATTGCGGGCGGGCACATAGGTGATCGGGATGCCTGCACTGATGTCCTCGACACGATGGCCCTTGGGGACATCAATATCATCGGTCAGTGCCGAACCGCCAAAGCTACGCATATCCATGTCGATGACGATATGGCGACTGACACCACGTTGCAACGCAAACGCCCGCGCTTTTTCAAGTTCGATCGAATGGCGCTGACCGTAGCGAAAACTCAAGGCATAGACGTCGTAGCCTTCGTCTTGTGCGATGGCGAGGGAGGTGGTGGAGTCGAGCCCACCACTAAGTAAACAGACTGCTTTTTTCAAAATTTACTTCGCCGTTGGCATCACGAACTCTGCGCCTTTGCCGATTGTTTCGGGCCAGCGCTGCATGATGGATTTTTGTTTGGTGTAAAAACGCACACCTTCTTCGCCGTAGGCGTGCATGTCGCCGAATAGGCTCTTTTTCCAGCCGCCAAAACCGTGCCAGGCCATCGGTACGGGAATTGGCACATTGATGCCCACCATGCCAACCTGGATGCGACGTCCAAACTCACGTGCGACGTTGCCATCACGGGTGTAGCAGGACACACCATTACCGAATTCATGCGCATTGACAAGCTCAATCGCCTGGGCAAAGTCCTTGACGCGCACGCATGACAGAACGGGGCCAAAGATTTCTTCTTTGTAGATACGCATGTCTGGTGTGACATGGTCAAACAACGTGCCGCCGGTAAAGAATCCTTGCTCATGACCGGCAACCTTGTGGCCGCGCCCATCTACTACCAGAGCAGCACCTTCCTGGACACCAGTTTCGATATAGCCTTCAATACGCTCAAGTGCCTGGCGGGTCACGATTGGACCCATTTCCGCATCGAGTTCGAGGCCGTTTTTGATTTTGAGTGTTTTAGCGCGTTCTGCCAGCAAGGGCACAATTTTGTCAGCTACATCGCCGACCAATACTGCGACCGAAATCGCCATGCAGCGCTCGCCAGCAGAGCCATAGGCCGCACCGATCAAACCGTCGACAGCCTGGTCAATATCCGCATCAGGCATCACGACCATGTGGTTTTTAGCGCCACCAAGTGCCTGCACGCGTTTGCCGAGTTCGGCACCGCGGTGATAAATGTATTGCGCGATCGGTGTCGAGCCAACAAAGCTGATAGCTTTAACGTCAGGATGTTCGAGCAGCCCGTCAACGGCGACCTTGTCGCCTTGCACCACGTTAAACACGCCGTCTGGCAGGCCTGCCTGTTTGAACAGCTCGGCCATGTAGATGGCGGCCGATGGATCACGCTCGCTGGGCTTGAGAATAAAGGTGTTGCCTGCGGCGATCGCCACCGGGAACATCCAGCAAGGCACCATGCAAGGGAAATTAAAGGGCGTAATGCCTGCTACAACACCTAAGGGCTGGCGAAGCGTCCAGTTGTCAATCCCGGTCGAGACCTGGTCCGTGAAGTCACCCTTCAGAAGTTGAGGGATGCCGCAAGCGAATTCGACGATGTCGATGCCGCGCATGACTTCACCTTGAGCATCGGTGAACACTTTGCCGTGTTCCTGGGTAATAATCGATGCGAGCTCATTCTTGTGGGTATTGAGCAAAGCCAGAAAATTATTCATGATGCGCGCACGGCGAATCGGTGGAGTGTCCGCCCAGGCAGGAAATGCCGCTTTTGCACTAGCGACCGCTTTGTTGACGGTTTCGAGGCTGGCGAGTTCGACTTTGCGGGTGACTTGGCCTGTTGCAGGATTAAATACGTCCTGCGCGCGCGCGCCAGGATGGGTCACGGACAGACCGTTAATCCATTGAGAAACCAAACTGGACATGACTGGCATCGGGGGCTGATTGGACATGTGCATTCCTTTTCTGAGAGCGACAATTGTAAGATGGATACGGAATTAGTTGCATTTTGCGAAGTTGGGTAAAATTTTGGGCAGTATCTTTCTTTTGAATCCATTGGAGTAACTACTTAATCATGACTCAGCCCCTGACTGGCAACGTCGCGCTCGTGACGGGTGCGGCACGTGGAATTGGCCGTGCCTGCGCCCTTAAATTAGCCTCGGCTGGCTGTGACATCATCGCCAATTACTACAACAGCTCAGACGAAGCCGAAGCTGTTTGTGCCGAAGTGCGTGCCCTGGGACGTCGTGCGATTGCCGTACAGGCAAGCGTTGGCGTACCCGACAGCGTGACTGAAATGTTCGAAATCATCGAAAAAGAGTTCGGTCGTCTCGATATCGTCATCAGCAACGCGGCCTCAGGCGTCCTCAAGCCCGCAATGGAGATGACACTTAAGCATTTCCGCTGGTGCATGGAGACCAATGCGTTTGCCGTGAATTTGCTCGCGCAGCATGCCGCCCCACTGATGAAAAATGGTGGTCGGATTGTTGCGATGTCCAGCCTGGGCGCCCAACGCGCCATGCCCCATTATGGTTTTATCGGTGCTTCTAAAGCCGCTCTTGAATCCCTAGTACGCTCACTGGCACAGGAGCTCGGCCCACGCGGCATTCGCGTCAATACCGTCTCGGCGGGTGTGGTCGATACCGATGCCCTGAGCCATTTCCCCAATCGTGATCAGGTGCTGGCAGAATTTGCCGCACGTACCCCCATTGGCCCGAGCCTGTTGCCTGCCAACGTAGCCGATGCGGTCTATTTGCTATGTCTGCCCGAGGCGGCCTGGGTGAACGGTCATACCCTGGTTGTAGACGGTGGTTTTGCGATTTCGGGCTGAAGAATATGACTTTTGAATCAGGTTTAGCAGGAAAAGTCGCCATCGTGACTGGTGGTTCACGTGGCATTGGCCGCGCAATCGTGGAGTTACTGGCGGGCCAGGGCGCGATCGTTAATTTCTTTTATCGCGGTAATGCTGCGGCAGCCAACGAAGTTGTAGCTGCTGTGCAGGCTGCGGGCGGGCAGGCGACGGCGATTCAGGTCGATGTGGCCGACTCGGCCGCCTGTATCGCTGCAGTCGAGGAGATTGCTGATCGTTGCGAACGTATTGATATTCTGGTGAATAACGCCGGAATCGTCCGTGACAACCTCATGGCGGCGATGGAAGACGACGAAATCACTTCAGTGCTCAACACCAACGTAGGCGGTGTATTTAACGTCACCCGCCCAGTCATTCCTTTCATGATGTCTCAACGGGCAGGCCGGATCGTGAATCTTTCGTCAGTTGCAGGCACAAAAGCGGGACGGGGTCAGTCCAATTATGCTGCTAGCAAAGGTGCTGTCGATGCGCTGACACGCGCAATGGCTGTCGAGCTGGCACCCCGCAAGATTCAGGTCAATGCCGTCGCTCCCGGTGTGATTGAAACCGAAATGTCCCAGCAAGTCAGGGACTTAGCTGACGATGAGGTTAAATCCCGTATTTTGCTTAAGCGTTATGGACAGGCTAAAGAGGTCGCCAATGCGGTCGGATTTCTGGTCTCAAACATGGCCGACTACATCACGGGGCAGGTCCTCTATGTGGACGGCGGCTTCAAAATGGACTGATAGCAGTGGTTTTGCTCTCATTTGGGTTAAAATAAGGCGCTTTTTTATCCATTTAGCATGTCAAAAATTGAGTATGCAGCACTTTGTGCATGCAACACATATCTAGCGTGCACCACGTTCCGGAGTTCATCATGGCCGAAGTAGTCATCACTAAAGAAGAAATCATGGCGGTTTTTCCAACCGTCCAGAAAACGATGGCCGATGCGCTCGGTTGTGATGTGGATGACATCAAGCTTGACGTTTCCCTGATCGAAGGGCTCGACGCCGAGTCAATTGACTTCCTCGACATGGTGTTCCGCCTCGAACGCGCCTTTAAGATCAAAGTGCCGCGTGGCAAGATTATCGAAGACGTCCGCGGTGACATGCCTGTCGAAGAATTCGAACAAGGTGGAATCGTGACCGAAAAAGGTATTGCCCGTCTGCGCGAGTACCTCTCCGAGATCGATGCCTCACGCTTTAAAGTTCCTATGCGTGTGGATCACATTGCACGTCTCTATACCCCCGAAACTTTCTGCAAGCTCGTGATTCGTGCTCAGCGCGCGACACCTGCTGCTGGTTGATGGCTGAGCACCAGGCAGGGACTCCTCAGTCCTTGCCAGCAGGTCGGTTTGCTGCGTTTTCGTTTGTCGATCAGATTACACAGATTGACGGCATTAAACGTGTCACTGGCCGCTATACCATTCCCTCTGGCGCTTCGTATTTTCCGGTCAGCCTGGTGGCAGAGGCTATTGGTCAGCTCGCAGCCTGGGTTGCCATGTCGACAGTCGATTTCAGTCATCGTCCGGTAGCAGCCCTGGCGGGTGATACGCGCATATTTGCGCAGCCCCAACCGGGCGACACGCTCGAACTGATTGTTGATATCGAGTCCTGTGATGCAGAGGCGATTGCCTATCGTGGTCGTGCCATGGTCGGTGATACCCTTGTGCTTGAGTTGATGGACACCCTGGGTTCCATGCTCGATATTGCCGAGTTTGACGATCCTGCTGCCTTAGCAGCCGATTTCAAATTATTGACGCAAACAGGCCGTCCCCCGGGCGCTTTTACAGGTGTGCCGCATCCAGCCCTGACGGATCAGAGTCATGAGGCCGGACAAAAACTCCTTGCGCTTTTGGCAGTACCTGCCGAAGCAGCATTTTTTCTCGATCATTTCCCAAGACGACCGGTCTTTCCCGCAACGTTGATGCTGGATGCGCAATTGCAACTGGCACGTCGTATCGCAGCCGAGTCAGCCGGTGAGTCTGTCCACGTGACACGCATTACCAACGTCAAGGTTCGCGCCTTCACATTACCGGGTGCCACGCTCACCTTGTCCGCAGAATCTGCGGCACCAGGCGGGGATGATCCCGAACCCATCATGATCAAGGTCGCAGCGCTTGCCGATGGCCGCACGATCGCTGGCGCGAAGATGTTTTTTGCTACAGATTCTGGAGAACACGCATGACACCAAAACGTCGCGTCGCGATCACAGGCATTGGCCTGGTGACCCCTGCAGGTTTGGACGCAGCATCGACCTGGGCACGCATTAAGTCAGCAAAAAGCTGTGCAGGTCCGATTACGATTTTTGATGCTTCGGGCTTTTCTACGCGTATTGCCGCCGAAGTAAAAGGCTTTGACAGCCTGCCTCCGATCGATGATCGCAAGCTCCTAAAGTACGCTAGTCGTGCCCATCGTTTTGCACTGGCTGCTGCAGACCAGGCGATTGCTGATGCAGGGATTCGGCCCACGCTCCAGGATGCGACCCGCTGGGGTTGTGTGGTGGGGGCGGGCATGATGACCGTTGCACATGACGAAATCGCAGCGATCCAGCGTTCCGCTGCGCCCGAAGGCGAACTGATTCCGGACAATATCCTGAGCGAACCCGTCGCCAATGACGTAATGGCCTTTAGCCGCAGCTTGTCAACAGCGGGTGTTTCCCTCTTGCTGAGGCGCTACGGTATTCGTGGCTACGCCTCGACTGTGCATACCGCCTGCGCATCCGGTGGCCAAGCCGTAGGCACTGCGATGAGACTGATCCGTCGCGGCCTGGCTGATCGTGTGCTGACCGGCGGTTTTGATTCGATGATTTCACCGGTTGGCTTGTCCGGATTTTGTTTGTTGTCAGCCGTATCCTCCGACAACGACAATCCTGAGCGTGCCAGCCGTCCGTTTGATCTGACGCGCAATGGATTTGTGTTGGGCGAGGGTGCTGGGTTTCTCGTTCTCGAAGAATGGGAAAGCGCCGTCCGGCGGGGGGCGACGATTTATGCCGAACTCGCAGGCGATGGTAACTCCTTGTCCTCGTACCGGATTACGGACTCGCACCCTTCCGGTGATGGTCCGATTCAGGCGATGCGACGTGCAATGTCCGACGCCGGTGCGCAAATTGCTGATATCGATTATCTGAATGCCCATGGCACCTCTACGCCCATGAACGATCGCAGCGAGTGCGCAGCGGTCAATGCCGTATTTGGTGAGCGTGCCAAAGAAGTCGGTGTCAGTTCAACCAAGAGTGTGATGGGTCATCTGATTGCAGCGGCAGGTGCGGTTGAGGCAGGGATCTGTGCCATGGCGATTCGCGATGGATTGATGCCTCCGAATGCCAACCTGCAGCAGCTCGACCCTGATTGTGATGTGAATATTGTGCGCGATGTTCCGCGCGAACAACGGATCGGCATGGCGTTATCGAATTCACTGGGTTTCGGTGGCAGCAACAGTTGTCTGGCCTTTCGCCATCCAGAAGAAACCGCGGCGCTTATCGCCGCAGGACGGTGATTGCCATGAAACGTATAGTAATTACAGGTAGTGGCGCCATATGTGGCGCCGGGCAGGACCCCGCTAGCATTGTTGCCTCGCTCGTGGCGGGTCAAAGCGCCGTTGGTCCGATCAGCAGTTGGGATGCACAGGCTTGGCCATGCCAGGTTGCTGCCGAAGTCCAGGATTACAACGGTGCAAAATTACTCGGTGATCGCAAGCTCCTCAAGCTTGTCCGTCGTTCGGATGTGTTTGGTATCTATGCCGGCGGGCAGGCGATCGAGCAGGCTGGATTGCCAGCCGCGCGCGAAGCGCTTGACGAAGCTGCAGCCGCTGAGTTTGCAGACCAGACTGGTTGCTATGTGGGCTCGGGCGGTGGTGCCTTTGAAGTCAACTACGACTTTTTTCCCTTGATGTCAGAGTCCAAAGGCAGCCTCGAACAGTTCGGTCGTGAATTACCAAACATGGTTAACCCGATGTGGTTGCTGCGTTCGCTCCCGAATAATGTGCTGTGCCATGTGAGTATTCGTCATCAACTCAAAGGCCCTAACGGCTGCATTACCAATCACACTACAAGCGGTATTTTGTCCGTGATTGAAAGTGCCTGGGCGTTGCGTGAAGGCGATGCTGAGCGCGTCGTTGCCATCAGCCACGATGCGCCGATTGAGCCGCAGACCTTGCAATACCTGAATTGCGTTGGACTGGTCAGTAAGGGCGCCCTTCGTCCATTTGATAAACAGCATGACGGTTGCGTGCTGGGTGAAGGCGCCGCAGCCTTTGTTCTTGAGACTGAGGCCTCTGCCGATGCACGGGGCGCGACCATATTTGCCGAATATCTCGGTGGTGGAGATGCCTCCGAAGGCGAGGGCATCTTTACAATTCGCGATGATGGCGATGGTTTGTCTCGCGCGATCGAAGCCGCATTGCTCGACGCCGGCTTGAGCGCAGCAGAAGTCGGAATGGTGGTGGCGCATGGCAATGGTACTGAGCAGTCAGATGCCTCCGAGGCCGCTGCGCTGGTTCGGGTCTTTGGTGCGGATATGCCGCCTGTCACGGCCTTTAAGTGGTCTTATGGGCACTCCTTTGCTTCTTCGGGATTGCTCGATGCTGTCGTTGGTCTTGAGGCATGCCGCCAGAATGTAGTCCCCGGTATCGCGAGTCTGGACAGTATCGCTCCAGGTTGTGAGGGACTGAATGTGTCCGCACAATCGCGACCACCTCGCAGCGATGTCGTGCTGGTACTGTGTCGTGGCTTTGGCGGAACCAACGGCGCGCTGCTCTTGCGTGCGTTCAAATAAAACCGGGCTACGCGTGAACCCAGACGATCGCCTGCCAGATGGTTGTGCAGTGGATACCGTGGACATTGCCAGGATCGAAAGACTGATCCAGGCAATGCCTGATGAGCTGGATAAACTTTTTTCAGCCCAGGAAATCGCGGATGCCGGGACAGGACCCGGCCAGGCTGCGAGTCTGGCCGCACGCTTTGCTGCCAAAGAAGCCTGTCTTAAATTATTCCCCCGCGAAACAGCACTGAACACTATTGTCGCAATGGATTTTTCTGTTGTGCGTGATGCGTATGGTGCACCACATATTGTCACCAGTCCGACTGCTGAAATTGTCCTCGGACGACACCTTGTGGCGACCATCAAAATTTCACTGACCCATAGCGCAACCAGCGCGTCGGCGGTGGCTTTACGTGTGCCTCGCCAGGTATCACCCTCCAGAGGCGGACGTTTTATTTTTCGCTGGTTGCCCTATCGCCGAACAGTGATTCTTGAGAATTTGAACCGTGTCTATGGCGCTTACGTCAGCCAGGATCAGATCAGGTTGCTCGCACAGGCGCATTACGGGCATCTGCTGAGCTTGTTCAAAGAACTCATGACATTTCGATTTTTATCGGAACAGCAAAAGAAAAATTTGGTGCGTGTCGAGGGCGTACCAGACATGATCAAGGCGTTTGAGGCGGGTAAGGGCATACTGATCCTTACGGGCCACTTTGGTAACTTTGAAGTCTCTACCGTTGCAGGGATTGAGCACTTTCCGCAGGTCAAGGGCAGGATTCATTTCTTACGTCGTCCAATCAAGCCTAAATGGTTGAGCGATATGCTGACACGCCGCTTTAATCAGGCAGGGTTCGGTGTGGTAGGTCGTCGAGGGTCGCTCGAAGAAATCGTCGATACGATTGAAAAAGGCGATGCGATTGTTTTTCCGTTTGACCAATATGCACGCAAACCCGAAGGCATTCCTGTCGAGTTCTTTGGTCACGCCGCGGGCACCTATAAAAGCATGGCTCTGATTGCGCTGGCAACGGGTGCTCCAGTCATTCCTGCAGCTTCGTGGAGGGAGGCGGATGGTACGCATGTGCTGAAATTCTGGCCTGCGCTCGAGACGATCCTCTCTGAGGATGTTGGTGCAGAGATTGCACGCAATACGCGAGCCTACAATGCTGCGCTGGAGCTGGCGATTGTGCAGCATCCCGAGCAATGGTGGTGGGTACATCGTCGCTGGAAAAATCTCCCGCGCAAGCAAAAGACCGTTCCAGCGGAGTAGGGTCCTTTGCCTGATTCAGACCGCGATCAATTGCCTTTCTGGTTCTTGTCGTAGATATAGCCGCCGAGCACGCCGACAGCTGCGCCACCGATTGCACCCCAGATTGGGTTGCCGCCAGCAATGGCGGTAATGCCTGCGCCAGCTGCCGCGCCAATTGCGCCACCTGATAACTCACGCTGCTGTGTAGTGTTCATGTTAGAGCAACCTGTCATGGTCAGGGCTGCGCAGACGGGCAACAATAAAAATAGTTTTTTCATGATGTGACTCCAAAATTTCAATCAAATGTCAGTTCAGTTAAACGAATTATTTCTTGCAAGGGTAGGTTTCACCCAAATAGCGCAAGATCGTGTCTGCTGCTGACATCTGGTTGTATTGGGTATGTGTGCCGGTCCAGATTACGAACGCATCGATGTAGTCCTGGCGTGTTGCGGTCGACTTATCGAGGCAGATAAAAGGACGCGCACGCTTTGGGTGACGGGAAATGAGGTAAGTCTCATAGACACCCTGACTAAACCCGTGGCAGTAGTTTTGTGCCGCGCCATCGGATTTGTTGTTACACATTTGGACAAAGCTTTCAGTTGAGGTCGAAGCTTTTGGAACATTTTGTGCAATGGCTGAGCCCATGCTCGCCACCACGATGCAGGATGCAGCAAGTATTTTTTTCATTTTGCTCTCTTTATCACTCTAAAATTTTAAATTGGTTCAACTATATTTACATTGAATCAAGCCAAGCTAGCTGTAATACTGAACCAATATGTTAACTTTATGCTTGTCATTTTTGTAAAATATTATTTAATTGAGAACGATTATGTTGAAAAAAATATCTACTGCAGTATTGGCGTTAATCATGGTGCTGGGCTTGGTCGCATGTACTCCCGCACCGACGGGTCCAATTGAGATTCGTAACGGCGTAATCGAACAGATTAATGCAACTCAAATTGCAAGCAATCACGACACAGGCGTAGGTGCTGTGTTGGGTGGCTTGGGTGGTTTGGGTGTCGGTGCTCTGATTGGTTCGGGTACCGGTAAAGCTGTTGCCATGGTGCTGGGTGCGATAGGCGGTGCAGTTGCCGGCAACGAAATCCAGAAGCACTACTACGAAAAGCCTGTAGAGGGTCAGCAGATCTTTGTCCGTACTTCAAGTGGAGTACTCGTGTCGGTGACACAGCCCACCAGTAATCTTCGTGTCGGCGAGAATGTCTATATCGAAGGTGCTGGCACAGAAGCACGCGTAGTCGCACGTTAATCTCTGCATAAATTAAAAGCCGTTGCGAGTTTGATCTCGCAACGGCTTTTTTACGTGCGGCCTGTTTAGGGCTGCATGGACTAATTCGTGGAATTAGGCCTTTTTGACGTAAGCGTTACACCATGCCTTGGCGCTGACCATCTTGCCAGCAAAGATGGCACAGGTGCCTGCATCAGCAGACTTGCTCATGTAGAGTTGGCAGTTGGAACAGTTTTGGCCATCAGCGTACTTGGCGAATTTTGCCTTGTCGACGGTTGTGGCATCTGCCTTGTAACCCAGGCCCACGGCTTGTGGATCTGTTTCAGCAACCATTGCTTGCGCACTGGCTTGGTTTGCCAAGGTAAGTGAAGCCAGGCCTGTGGCTGAGTAAATGATGAATTGGCGGCGTGATGATTTCATGTCCGTATCCTGAGAAAAGGTTGATTCCCCATAGAACCAACCTGCATCATTTTATCGCTTTGCAGCAATTTTTGCCGGACAGATCTGGATTTGTTCCTTCGGGTTCACTTAGTCAACCTTGATCCCTGCCGCTTTGACGACTTTGCCATATTTAGTCAGATCGCTTTTCACTTCTTCTGCGAACTGTTGGGGCGTACCTGGCGAAGCGGTGATGCCCAGCGTGTTGAGTTTGGCGACAACCTCAGGGTCTTTCAGAACAAGATTAAGCTCTGTATTGAGCCGCGTGATGATTGCTGGCGGTGTTTTGGCGGGTGCAAAGATACCAACCCAGGAATCAACCACAAAGTCTTTCACGCCACTTTCGATGAATGTTGGGACGTCAGGGAGCGACGCAGCACGTTCACGGCTGGACACTGCAATTGGAATTACCCGCTTTGTCTGGATCAGCTGATATGCACCGGCCACTGCCGTATATACCAGAGGGATGGTGCCGCCTTGTACATCAATTAAGGCCTGACCACCGCCTTTGTAGGGAATGTGTGCGAGTTTGGATCCAGTTTGTTGATTCAGCAACTCACCAGCGATATGGGGCGTGCCACCTACGCCCGAGGTGCCAAAACTCAATCCACCACTTTGAGCTTTGGACAGAGCAATTACTTCAGATAAAGTTTTTGCTGAGAGTGACGGATTTGCCACCAAAATGAGAATGGCGTTGCCGATCTTGCCTACTGGTGCAAAATCCTTAATTGAATCAAAGGCGACTTTTTCAAAGACATGAGGGTTAATCACCATGGTGCCATCAAACCCCAGCACCAGTGTGTAACCGTCAGGCTCAGCTGCAGCAACCTGGGCGGTCCCAATGTTGCCAGAGGCACCAGGTTTGTTTTCGACGTATACCTGCTGACCCAAACGTTTGGAGAGGTTTTCTGCAATCAGGCGGCCACTCGTGTCTGTCACGCCACCTGGTGCAAAGGGCACAACCAGGCGAATCGACTTGTTAGGAAAACTGTCTTGTGCGAAGGCCTGTGGCACGATACCGATCAAGGCGGTAGTGAGCCCTGTGATCAGCGCTCGCCGAACGTGAGAGTGGAGTGTGTGCAGCATAAAAATTCCTTTGTGAGGCGGAGAAGATTAGGTGAGATTAATTAAGCGCCATGCCGATAATCAAATTAGTCTGCGTGGCGACGATCAAATTCCCATACATCTTCAAAGCCCATGAGCTTGGTCAGTTCGGTAAAGTCATACAACTCAGCATTCTGACCAACCGAGGATCCTGTACTCTTGAATTGTTGATAAACCTTTGTCATGGCTTGGACGCCCGCGAGCAGGGCCGTGACAGGGAAAATTGCCAGTTTGTAGCCGATATCTTCCAGTTCTTGTTTGCTCAGGACGGGTGTGCGTCCTTTTTCCACCATGTTCGCCAGCAGTGGCAATTCAAAAGACGAACCAATTGTGCGCATTTCTTCTTCGGACTCGGGAGACTCGACGAACAGAATATCTGCACCCGCGCGCGCATAGGCCTCGGCCCGTCGCAGCGCTTCGTCCAGGCCAAGCGTGGTGCGTGAGTCGGTGCGAGCAATGATCAGAAAGTCTTTTGATTCGCGCGCTTCTACCGCGACCTTGATCTTGCGTACCATGTCTTCGGTTGGAATCACGCGACGCCCCGGTGTATGGCCACATTTTTTGGGGAATTCCTGGTCCTCAAGCTGAATCGCCGAGGCGCCTGCTTTTTCGTAGCCCTGCACCGTATGGCGCACGTTCAGCAGTCCACCATAACCGGTGTCACCATCTGCGATCAGAGGCGTGCGCGCCATCTGTGCCATGGCGGTTACGCGACCCACCATATCGCTGTATGTTGCGAGCCCTGCATCAGGCAACCCCATGTGCGAGGCAACCGTACCAAACCCTGTCATGTACAGCGCATCAAAGCCAAATGTGTCGGCCAGTCGCAGAGACACCATGTCGTAGACCCCGGGGGCGGTGACCAGTCCAGGTTGTTTGAGACGGGCGTGCAGCATGGCGGGTTTGTTGTTTTTCATAGATATAGGTGTCCGGAAAGGTCTATCTGAAGTGTCTCGAAATGCATTTACATTTTTATTTGACAGATCATACCCGCTGAAATCACTTTTCTGCACGGCCAAAATGGCGTCTTTACAACTGTTTGACGAGATCACTCAGGACGCACTATTCAGAGGCACGATTTAGCTCAACTACGTGTCAACCCTTATATTTGACTGTGCTTTAAGGGCGTCCTGTGTTGAGACAATGAAGTTGGGAAAGCTTTGGGTGCATGAAAAAGCAACTGGCGCGATAGGTCTGCACTGTTTGAGCGCCCAATGACTGCTTTCTGGACTGGGTTTGGGTCATAAAACGATTGTCGTGCAGACAACGGACTTGACCTTTGGTCGCTGCTGCACAACACTAAGCGACTAATGGGGATAGTGTCCGAGTAATACGTCCCGTCTTTGTCCAATCCTTGAACGCATCTGTGAATGAATGACATGAGCTTTAGTGAGGCAGTGCTGCCAGACGTGACCATGAATATTGCGCATCAGGCGCGTCTGGGCATTCGAGCGGGCAGGCAGCGAGGCAACACCGCAGGAATGGCACCTGGCCATGTGCAGGGCAATCTGATGATTTTGCCAAAGTCCCTCGCCAATGATTTTCTGTTGTTTTGTCAGCGTAATCCCCAGCCTTGTCCAATCCTTGCGGTCTCTGAACCTGGGGACCCCATGCTTGTTTCGCTTGGCAATGATCTGGATATTCGTACCGATATTCCCAGCTACCGTGTCTGGCATGAGGGCAAAATGATCTCAGAGCCCACTGACATTCTTGATGTCTGGCGCGATGATCTTGTGAGCTTTGTCCTGGGTTGTTCATTCTCTTTTGAACAAGCGCTGATTGAGGCGGGAATCCCGATGCGCCACATTGACCAAGGCTGCAATGTGCCGATGTATCGCACCAGTATTCAGACCGAACCCGCAGGTGTATTCCATGGCCCAATGGTGGTTTCTATGCGTCCTATGAAGTCCGCCGATGCGATACGGGCCGTGCAGGTGACCTCGCGCTTTCCGCGCGTGCATGGCGCACCCGTCCATATTGGACTCCCTCATTTGATCGGTATTGACGCGCTTGATCAACCGGATTTCGGCGATCCAGTTGAGATCAGGGACGATGAGCTCCCTGTGTTCTGGGCCTGTGGCGTCACCCCGCAGTCGGTGGCAATGGCTGCGCGTCCGCCGTTTTGTATTACCCATTCACCAGGTGCCATGCTGATTACTGATTTACTCAATCATCGTCTGGCAAGTTTTTAATTATTTTCAGTTTTTCACGAATCATTTTTTATTCTTTTCACGAATTTCGAGGAGTGCATGCATGAAAAGTTTTAAAGCATCCATGATCTTTGCCGCGCTGACAGCATCGATGGCTATCAGCGTATTACCTCAGGCAATTGCACAGACTGCCGCGACCGGTCCTAAGGTGGCCGTGCAAGCGATCACACAGGTGACTGCAAACATGCCTCAGTACACGACCGTTGATCAACCGCTGCTGCGCGATGGTATGTCTAAGTCCACTGGCGGTCGCGTGGAAGTGACCCTGTCCGCCTGGCCAGAACGCAACGTCAACGGTCCTGAAGTTTTGCGGTTAGTCCGCTCGGGGCAGGTCGACATTGCCGCCGCTCCGCTGACAACAGTGTCTGGCGACGTGCCGATGCTCGATGGCGTTGATCTGGCTGGTATGAATCCGGACATTGCACAGGCTCGCAAAGTGGCTGATGCCATGATGCCTGTGGCCAACAAGGAACTTGAACGTCTGGGTATTAAGCTGGTTGCGACGTATCCTTTCTCCGGACAAATGCTGTTTTGTCGTAAACCGATCGCTACGCTGGCAGATCTGAAAGGTCTGAAAGTCCGCATCAATGGTCCTTCCTCTGGTGATCTGGTCAAGGCGCTGGGTGGACAGCCCGTCTCACTTGCGTTTGGCGAGGTATACACGGCGCTTGAGCGTGGGACGGTAGATTGCGGCATCACAGGCTCGGGTTCGGGCAATAGTGTGAAGTGGCCAGAAGTGACGACGCACCTGTACACCATGTCATTGTCCTGGTCGACGGCAGGCTACTTTGTGAATCTGGCCTGGTGGAACAAGCTTGATCCAACCGTTCGAGGTGAGTTTGAAAAAACCTTTGCAGCGATTGAGAACGCACAGTGGAAACTTGGCGCAGAAGCCACCGAAGACGGCGTGGCCTGTAACGTCGGACGTGCCGAAGGTTGCAAACTGGCTTCGCTGGTTAAGAAGCCAATGATTGAAGTCAAGGCTCAGGCGGATGCTGCCGCTGTCGTAAAAAAGGATCTGGCTGAGTCAGTGTTGCCTGCCTGGGTCAAGCGCTGCGGTGATCGCTGTGGTGTGGTTTATAACGAAGTGATTGCTCCGATCACTGGTATCCAATACACCGCAGGTAAATAAGCATGTATCGATGTCTTGAATGGATCAGTCGCCGTGCGATGTTTGTAGCTGGTTTGTGCTATCTGATCATCACTGTACTGATCTGTTTTGACATCTTTGCCCGTCAGTTCCTTGGGTTTTCCACGGAGGCCACGATCGAACTGACGGGGTATTTAATGGCACTCGGCATGAGTTGGGGCCTGGCGGGTACCTTGTTTGAACGTGGGCATGTTCGCATTGATGTTTTGGTGCAAAAAATGCCCTTACGACTCAGGGTCTGGCTGCATCTGGCATCCTTACTGGCGCTGATTGTGTCCACCGGGTTTTATGTCTGGGGTGCTGTGCGACTTGCATGGGATTCTTATTCTTTCAATGCGACCGATCTCACGACATTGCGCATGCCTCTTGTGCTGCCTCAGGGTTTGTGGGCTTCCGGTTTTGTCCTGTTGTTACTGGCCGCAATCGCACTGTCCATGCGAGCACTCAAGCAGCTCGCGAGTGGTCAGCTTGACACGATGGATCGTGCCTTGATGGCGCGCACCTACGAGGACGAGGCGGCCGAAACACTTGAAGCGGTTGCAGAAGCGCAAGCCATGATGCAAGAGCCTGTTGTCACGACAGGAGTGCACAAATGATCGCAATCATTTTTATTGTCGTCATGGCTGCTGTGATCGGTGCTGCGACTTTTTTTGGTGGCACAGGTGGTGCCGCAGCGGTAGCCGTCACGAGTGTGTCCTGGTGGGCGCTAGTCGCTGTGCTGGTCGCTTTCATCGCTTTTTTTGCCGGTGGCATTTATGTGGGGGCGGCATTGTCGTCACTGGCCTTGCTCGCTGGTTTTGGTTTGTCGGATCGTCCATTCTGGAATTTTATTGGTGAGATGATCTGGGGGCCTTCGACAAATTTTGTCCTGGTCTCTGTCCCATTGTTTTTGTTAATGGGCGAAATCATGCTGCGCGCGGGTCTATCCGAGCGGCTGTATCGTGGACTCAATGTGTGGATGGGGCGCTTGCCAGGCGGTTTGTTGCACACCAATATTCTGGCGTGTGGCGTGTTTTCGGCCGTAGCGGGTTCGAGCGTGGCGACTGCGGCCACGATGGGTTCGGTCGCACTGCCTTATTTTGAAAAGAGTCACTATCCGCCCAAACTCGTGCTGGGTTCGCTTGCAGCAGGCGGTGCGCTTGGCAATCTGATTCCACCCGGAATTACCTTCATCATCTACGGCTTGATTACCGAGACTTCTGTCGGCGCGCTGTACATCGCAGCCATTGGTCCAAGCATCCTGGTTGTCCTGCTATTTATCCTGGTCATCCTTTATTACAGCTATAAGCTCGGCCTGCATGGGGATGGTTCGAGCGCTCGCGTATCCTGGCGGGATCGTCTAGGCAGTCTGGCCGATTTGTTGCCAACTGGCTTGCTGATTGGTCTGGTCCTCGGGACGATCTACGCAGGGTGGGCGACCCCGACCGAGTCTGCTGCGCTGGGCGTGGCCGGCAGCATTCTCTTGTCCCTGATTGATCGCAAACTCAACTGGAGAATGCTGGTTGAGTCAATGCATGCCACCGCGCGCACCACTTCGATGATTGCGTTGATTTTGTTTGGCGCCTATGTGCTGAATTACATTCTCTCGTCGCTGGGGATTCCCCAGATGCTTGCGAAGTTTCTGACTAGCCTGCCGCTGCCCGGCTGGGCCATTATGCTTGTCATTATTGGCTTCTATTTGGCTCTGGGGACCTTTATGGAAGGCATGTCGATGGTGATTTGCACCATCCCGCTGCTCTTTCCTGTGGTCAAAGCGCTGGGCTACGATCCAATCTGGTTTGGTGTGGTGATCACCATGCTTGTGGAGATTGCGATGATCAGTCCGCCTGATGGGACTGTCTTGTATGTCTTGCAGGGAATGCGGCGACAGCCCGGACCGATCACCGATGTTTTTTCGGGTGTCATGCCGTTCATGTTTGTCTATATGCTGGCGATTCTCATTCTGATGCTGTTTCCTTCCATCGCGCTGTGGTTGCCTTCAGTGCTTTCTTGATTTTTTCTGGTTGCTATCATGATCCCTCAACTCTATTTTTCTTGTGAATCGGTTGCTGCAGATGGTGCATCTCTGGCGTCCTTATTAGCTGTAATGCCTGAGCATTTTGTGATTGCCGGATGGACTGGGCGTGATGCCGATGCGATTCGTCATCATATTCATGAGCTAGAACAGTTGGGGGTGCCCGCACCCTCCAGTGTGCCGCTGTATTACCGTGGCAGCGCAAGCTTGCTGACACAGTCAGAGTCCATTGAAGTCATTGGTATGGATAGCTCAGGCGAAGCCGAGCCTGTCCTGTTTTTTGCCTCAGGCGAATGGTGGCTGACTGTTGGCTCCGATCATACGGATCGCAAGGTTGAAACCTATTCCGTTGCTGTCTCCAAGCAAATGTGTCCCAAACCTATTGCCAAGGCTGCGTGGCGTTGGTCTGATGTGGCTGGCTATCAGGATGAGATCGAGTTGCACTCGAGGATTCTTGAGGGTGGAGAGTGGATCGATTACCAACGCGGTACGTTCGCATCGATTCGCCCTTTGGTATCTCTGCGAGACGGTTGCTATCCAGGTGAAGCGCCCGACGCAGGGAGTTTTGTTTCCTGCGGGACGTTGACCGCAATTAAGAATGCGCATGGGGAGGGCATCCGGCCAGCCAGTCAGATGGAACTGGAAATCCGCGACCCGCGACGCAAACGCAGTATTGTGCATCGGTATCGCGTCGAAATGCTCCCTGTTATTGCTTGAGCTCAGGCGTAGACACTCTCGATTTTTTTGAGACTAGGTGCGTTCGTATTCGCACCTGGTCTTGAATGTTGAAGGGCTTCTTTTGCAGTAAAACCTAATTTTCAAACTTAAAAAAAAATAATGGCCATGGCACACATTACAGAAACGATCGACCAACTCAACCTGCGTCTTGCCCGGGGTGAGACCACGCGCGAAGCCCTGGTTGCCCAGGCACTCGAAGGTGCTGCCAGCCGTGCGGCGCAAAGTGTATTTACTAAGCTGTATCCTGAAGCCGCACTCGGCGCGGCACGCGCGGCAGATGCCGCACAGGCTGCTGGAATCGTACAGCCCGCGCTGGCAGGACTGCCGTTCACCATCAAGGACTTATATGGTGTTGCTGGCGAGACAACTATGGCGGGTTCTATTGCCTGCAAAGGTGAGCCCCCTCAGCTTGTGGACGCCACCGTTGTCTCACGTATTCGTGCCTCGGGTGCTGCCATTATTGGCAAAACCAATATGACTGAATTCGCTTTTTCAGGTGTGGGCATTAATCCGCATTATGGAACACCCGTTAATCCGACTGATCCACTGGTTGCCCGTATTCCAGGGGGTTCTTCTTCAGGTGCTGCAGTTTCGGTGGCTCTCGGTCTGGCGGTCGCTGGTCTGGGGTCGGACACCGGTGGATCCATCCGGATTCCTGCTGCAGTGAATGGCTTGGTGGGATTCAAAAGCACACAAAACAGAGTGCCGTTGACAGGCGCGCTTGAGCTCTCACGCACCCTCGATACCGTTTGCGCCATGACGCGTAGCGTGCAGGACTGCATCACCGTCGATGCTGTGCTGGCAGGTGCCCGATTGCCTGTTCGTCGCCGCCCACTTACAGGGATGCGTTTTGCCATTCCACAAACCACTGTTCTGGATGGGATGGAGCCTGCCGTAGCAAAAGCTTTTGCACGCAGTGTCGCGACGCTATCGGCTGCCGGTGCACACATTGAGGATGTCACGCTCGCCGAGTTTGCCGAGATCCCCCAGCGCAATGCTCCAGGCGGCCTGTCCCCGATTGAGGCCTATGCGGAGCATCATGAACGTATTGCACGCGTCAAAGACTTGTTCGATCCCCGTGTCGTGCAGCGCATCCTACTTGGTGCGCCGGTGACGTCACAGCAATACATCGCGTTACTGGATGGTCGTCGTGAATGGATTTCAAGGGTTGAACAAGCAATCGAAGGTTTTGATGCCGTCCTGTGTCCCACCATTCCAATCATCGCACCTGAAATTGAGACGCTAGTAGCCTCTGATGAAGCGTTCTTCAAAGCTAATGGCATGTTGCTGCGCAATACGTTTATTTTTAATTTCCTCGATGCCTGCTCATTTAGCTTGCCCTGTCACCAGCAAGGCGAACTCCCTGTCGGCCTGATGCTTTCCTCGATTAGTGGCGATGATGCGCATCTGGCTGCTGTGGCGCTGGCAGTTGAGGCTGCCCTGAGTTAGCTTGTAGTTCAAGCCGTCCTGATTGAATGACGCCCTCGTTTGAACGAACTGTACTGAACATTCGCGCCCCTCACTGGGACTTAAAGTGGGGGGCGCGAATGCATTGAAAGCACTTGAAATCAACAGAAACAAGTCTAGAGAATCAGGCTGTATCACTATCGATCAGGCCAGCGTAATGTAGGTACCAGTGACGACACAGTGACGTCATACAGAGGAGACTGATCATGCTGACCCTGCGTAGTTCCGTAATAAGTTTGTTTGTCCTGCTGACAGGTTGTGTCGGTTATGGCTATCAGCCGGTCGGCTACGGCTATGGGGGTTACCCAGGGGGTTACGCCCAGCCCTACGCACCGGCTTACATCGCACCACCTGTCCGTGTCGTGGTTCCTGTGCTTGCGCGAGGCCCCTGGAATCACCAGATGAGTCGTCCTTATTATCATGAACATCACCGGGGATAAGCTTTCCTCTGCACAAACCTGTAAAGTGTCGGTTGATGCAATTGCAGGAGCATGAATGAAAGTCCCCAAACGGCTTGAACCGCTGGTTGAAGAAGGTCTCGTCGACGAGGTGATCAGTCAGCTGATGAGTGGCAAAGAGGCGACGGTCTATGTCGTGCGCTCTGGCGATGAAATTCGCTGTGCCAAGGTCTACAAAGACGCTAAGCAGCGTAGTTTCAAACAGGCCGTCTCTTATACAGAAGGTCGCAAAGTTAAAAACAGCCGTCAGGCTCGCGCCATGGAAAAAGGCACGCGCTATGGCCGGCAGATGCAGGAAGAGCTTTGGCAGAATGCCGAGGTTGACGCCTTGTTTCGACTGGCCAATGCTGGCGTACGTGTCCCGCAACCCTTTATCTGCACCGATGGCGTCTTACTGATGGAGCTGGTGGCGGATGCCGAGGGCAACGTCGCACCACGCCTCAACGATGTCGAATTAACGCATGATCTGGCCATCCAGTATCACGCCTTTTTGCTCAATCAGGTGGTACGCATGCTGTGCGCCGGCATTATTCACGGCGATCTGTCTGAGTTCAATATTCTGTTGGGCGCCAGCGGTCCTGTCATTATTGACTTGCCCCAGGCTGTTGATGCGGCAGGCAATAACGAAGCCGCAGCTATGCTTTATCGTGATGTGCGCAATCTGGCCGTATATTTTGGCCAGTTTGCCCCAGAGTTGGTCACTACGGACTATGGCAAGGAGATCTGGCAGCTCTACGAGGCTGGTGCGCTGACGGTCGAGACCGAGCTGACCGGTCAGGTCGAAGAAGATACTACCCCTGTAGATATGGAAGATCTGATGGGCGAAATCGAGGCCTCCCGCCGGGAAGAGGAGGAGCGGCTCAGGAGGTTGCAGGAGCGCTAGGCTAGGGGCGTAGTTTCTGCGTCAGGTCGTGTAGCCAAGTGATTCAGTCGTAAATGTAAGCAGTCTGAAAAACATGTAACTTAATATTTATATGTCATTTTCAGAATGTGTTTTATTCTAAAATTAAAAGATGGGATCACGAATAACTTCTCTTGAAACACGCTTTGATGCGTTGTTTCCTACTCTAGCCACTCATACGGATATCGCTAAGGTCGAGTTAACACTCATCAAGTGGTTTGCCGGTATGGGTATTGCCATTATCACGGTGTTCTTAAGCGCAATGGGTTTCTTCTTTTCCAGTATTCATTCTGTGCAGGGGGTCTCTCCCCAGCCCATTGTCATTACGTTGCCTGCACCGATTCCCCATCCTTCCCAAAAATAGCGTCGACACGTGGCTATAATCGGTTGAATAGATCACACTTTTCAACTGACCACGATCATGACAGCTCAAAGCCCACTCGTTTTCAATATCACTCGATCCACTAAGCCGCGCCCACAGGCCGAGCGTGAGGCCATCCTTGCAAATCCAGGGTTTGGTAAGCACTTTACCGATCATATGGTCTCGATTGATTGGTCGATTGATAAGGGCTGGTATGACGCTCAGGTGCGTCCTTACGGTCCCTTGATGCTGGACCCGGCGGCTTCAGTCCTGCACTACGCCCAGGAAATCTTCGAAGGGCTTAAGGCCTATCGGCATGCCGACGGTTCGGTCTGGACCTTCCGTCCCCGTGCCAATGCGTCACGCATGCAACGTTCGGCGCATCGACTGGCTCTGCCCGAATTGCCTACAGACCTGTTCGTTGAAGCTATCAAACAGTTAGTGAGTATTGATGTTGACTGGGTGCCTTCGGCGCCAGAGACCAGCTTGTACTTGCGTCCCTTTACCATCGCCAACGAGAGCTTTTTAGGCGTGCGTTCAGCGCAGCAAGCTGCGTTCTACGTGATTGCGAGCCCCGCGGGTGCGTATTTTGCTAAGGGTGTGGCGCCAGTTTCAATTTGGCTCTCCACGGAATATGCGCGTGCAGCACATGGTGGTACCGGTGCAGCAAAATGCGGTGGCAACTATGCCGCCTCGCTTTTGCCACAACAAGAAGCCTACGAAAACGGATGTCCCCAAGTGTTGTTCCTGGATCCGCTCGAGGGTAAGTATCTCGAAGAACTCGGTGGAATGAATGTTTTCCTGGTCCTCAAAGACGGCACCCTCGTCACCCCTGAGTTGTCAGGCAGCATTCTCGAGGGCGTCACACGCGCCAGCATTATTCAACTGGCACGTGACCGCGGTCACGAGGTTCAAGAGCGCAAAGTGACGATCGATGAGTGGCGTGATGGCGTGACTTCGGGTGCAGTCGCTGAAACATTCGCCTGCGGCACTGCCGCAGTTGTGACACCAATTACCGCGCTCAAGGGTCGGGATTTCATGGTGGGAGATGAGTCTGCTCCTGCTGGCAAGCTCACCATGTCACTGCGTCAGGAACTTACCGATATTCAATATGGCCGCCTGCCTGATCGCCACGGCTGGATGACTCGACTGGCCTGAACAGACATAAACAGATAACTGTCGAATATCCAGTGACCACGTCTCGACTCTGGATGTTCAGCCGTACCCTGCAGGCAGCAGCTGGCATTCTGTTTGGCATGCTGGTTTTACTGTGGCCTGCATTTTGGAATGGCTATCCGATTGTTTATAGCGATACCAATGCATTTCTCACGCAAGGCATCCTTGGGTTTTTTGTCTGGGATAAGCCCTTTGTGTATGGCCCCTGGATGGCGCTTTTTCACCTGCAGTACAGTCTCTGGTTAGTCGCGATCGCGCAGGCAGGGGTCGTTTCTAGCATTCTCTGGTTAACGGGACACTTCATGACTCAACACGTCATGAATCGACATGTCATGAGCAGTCCCGTGCGCAATATCCCGGATGCCTGTTATGCTCAATCCCCGCATTCATCTCCAGTAAACAGCACATTTTTGTTTCGTCATCTGGTGGTTTGCTTGTTACTAGGCGGACTCACAGCAGCCCCCTGGTTTACTTCGCTGTTGATGCCCGATATCTATGCGCCATTGACCGTCCTGTGCCTGTTTTTACTTGCATGTAATCACGACATGTCAACCCCCGTTCGTGTCTGGGTGCTCCTGGTCGGAGCGTTCTCCATCGCATCGCATTTATCTCATCTGGTGATCGCTGCAGCCGTGCTGGTTGGAATGGCCTGCCTGTGGCTGCCTCGCCTGCTACACCTGCCACGTTTGCCTCGCCTGAAAATTACCGTCTTGCCATTATTGCCTCTATTGATGGCTCTGGCCCTGTTGGTTGGCACCAATCTCTATGGCTTTCAAAAATTTGCGGTCTCGCCCTTTGGTTCAGTTTTTTTTCTGGCACGCCTGGCAGCAGATGGCCACGTTAAACCTGTCTTGCTCGCGCGCTGTTACGCGCAAAAACTCCATCTTTGCGACTGGGTCGAGCGCTTACCCGTCGATAGTGATGACTTTATGTGGAATGGCACGGGCCCGGTATGGAGCCACCCGGGCGGGCCGATCGGTCTGGCACCCGAGGCCTCTGAACTGGTCATGGCAACCGTGAGGGCCAACCCACTTGGTGTTGCTGGCTCCTTGTTGAACAATACCGGCAAGGAGCTGCTCATGATTGGTCTGGGCGACACCTTGCGTGACGATCATCTGGACTTGACTGTGCGAAAACGGCTAGAGTCCGATTTCCCACCCGCTGAAGTCGAGCGATATCTCGCCTCCAGACAGGCAGCTAATGTGCTGGAGCGCTCGGCCAGCTTCTCAAACATGCTCACCAAACTCAGTACCCTCGCTGGATTGCTCGGGTGTCTGTATCTGTTCTATCGAGCCTGGATCAGCCGAGACAGAGTGTTGGCAACTCTACTCGTAGCGGTTCTGGCAGGTGTGTTGGCAAACGCCTTTGCAACAGGCGCTTTGTCCAAACCACACTATCGTTACCAGACCCGTATCGCCTGGCTGCTAGTCTTTGTTCCCTTGATCGTGCCCGTCAGGCCGCGACAGGTTCAAAACGGCTCTTAAGGTAAGCGAGAATTGCGCTGGATTCGTACATCCATTGCACCTTTCCGTCAGGGTGTGTGATCTTCAGACAAGGCACTTTTGCGCTGCCACCGCCCTGGATGAGAGCTTCACGATCCGCCAGCTGATGTTGTGCGTCGCGCTTTTCAATTTTTAATGAAAGGCGATGCATTTCTTTCCTGACTTTCATACAGAACGGACAGGTTTTGAATTGATACAAAGCAAGGCTGCGACACTGCTGATCGACGTTAGTTTGTGCTGTGGCAGTCCGCACAACGCCTGCTGGGCGCGAGATGCGTTCCCAGGCCAGCATCACTGGCCCGAGCAAGACGCGTAAGGTTTTAAAGAAGGATCGGATCATATATTTCAGGGCTCTATTTTTATACCATTCGCTTGGGTAACATCGGACCACAGCTTGGTTTCATCTTTCACAAATTGGGCGAATTCTTTTGTTGAAAAACGTGAGATTTCAGCACCTTGCAGTAGCAGTTTTTCCTGTACATCTGGTGAAGATACTGCACGCATGACATCGGTATGTAACTTGTCGATCATGTCTTGCGGTGTTCCTTTTGGAACGGCAAATCCAAACCAGTTTGTCACAACAAAATTCGGCAATCCAAGCTCGATGACAGTCGGGACGTCGGGCAGTGCAGCAGAGCGTGTCGCAGTGGTGACAAGCAGGGGTCGAACCTTACCACTTTTTATCTGCCCCAGTGCGGTGGGTGATGCTGCGACAATCAAATCCACATTGCCAGAGAGCAGCGCGACGCTTGCTTCGCTCATGCCTTTGTAGGGAATATGGGTAATGTCAATTTTTGCATTGGAGCGGAAGCGTTCGGTCACAATGTGGTTGACACTGCCGACTCCCGCTGAGCCATAGTTCAGCTTGCCAGGTTGGGATTTGGCTGCAGCCGAGAGTTCGGCGAAGGTCGAGAATTTGGCTTCGGAGCCGACGACTACGATAAAAGGTGTTTGCGCGATCATAACCACGGGGATCAAGTCGGTATTAATATCCCACGGTAGAACCGGAAAGAGCCCAGGCAGCATGGCATAGGTGGCATCGATTAACGCGACTGTCAGTCCGTCTGCAGGGGCGTGCGCGACATAATCAAAAGAGATCCGCCCACCCGCGCCGGTTTTGTTTTCAACAATGACTGTCTGGCCTGTCTGCTCAGTGATTTTTTGCGCGACCAGGCGCGTGTAGGTATCACTCGCGCCACCCACAGCAAAGGGGACGATGATGCGCATCGGTTTGGTGGGGGCCTGCGCCTGGGCAGATACAGTTAAAAAACTCGCCAGCAGGCATAACGTGATTTGAATCAGGCGCATGAGGAGTCTCCTGCACCTGTTTCTTTCACAAGCGGCCACGAAGTGACCTCAAACGAATCAGGCACTGTGACATGGAAAAAACCTCTGATATCCCTGAGTGAGCGCGTGATGTGACCTTTGCCCTCAAAGTCTTCTGTAAATAAAATATCCCCAGGGCGGACAATATGCCGCTTGCCCAGGCTTGTTTCGAGTTCGAGAATGCCTGAGGTGATGAATATCAATTGCCTGCGCGGGGCATTGTGATAGTCCTGGACATGGCCCTCAGGAGTTTCGCGAAAAAAAATCGTGTTTGCTTCAAAGACCTCTGAGACGGGTCTCCCGTCTCCCTCTAAAGGTACTTCACGGATTTCGACTGCTGAATCGCCTGATTCAAGCGTAAAGATTCTATGGATTTTCACAAGTTGTCTCTATTTATTCTAAGTATTTCGATCTTATGCATGATCTGTGACTACATTTTAGGTGTGAATGGACTGTACTGACAATTTTTTTGCTGTAAATGTTTATTTAGCGTTGATCATTTATTGACGACTGAGACTTTATTCACTGCAAACCATTTTTTTGTCATTCTTTGAAATATCGCAACTGCAATGCAATGACTTCGCTCATTTCTTAGGATTTGTTCCATAATGGCCGTGTCGCATTAAAAAGAATAATTTCATGGACAAGAAACAAGGTTGGAACGTCGGATACTGGATCCTGGCGATGTTGCTCCTGTTTATGGCGCAGAGTTATTGGCAGGGCATGCGCCAGACAGAGCCGGTCTCCTACAGCGAGTTCGAACAAGCCCTTGCTGACAAACGCATTCAGGACGTTGTGATTGCAGATCAGATCATTACGGGCAAGCTGAAAAGCGCTGATGGCAATAAGACCACCCTTGTTGCAACGCGCGTCGAGCCTGCACTAGCCGAACGCCTGGATAAATATCAAGTTCCCTATTCGAGAGTCATCGAAAGCACTCTGCTCAGAGACATTATGTCTTGGATTATTCCTGCGTTGATATTTTTTGGGATTTGGTATTTCCTGATCAGGAAAATGGGGGGTGAGCAGGGGATGGGGGGTCTTTTCTCCATCGGTAAAAGCCGGGCAAAGGTTTATGTCGTCCAGGATACGGGTGTGACCTTTGCAGATGTGGCGGGTGTCGATGAGGCTAAAGCAGAGCTTGTTGAAGTTGTCGATTTCCTTAAACATCCAAAGGATTACACCCGCCTCGGTGCGCATATTCCTAAGGGCGTGTTGCTGGTGGGGCCTCCGGGTACGGGTAAGACTTTGCTCGCTAAAGCGGTTGCGGGCGAGGCGGGTGTCGCCTTCTTTTCGATCTCGGGGAGCGAGTTCGTAGAGATGTTCGTCGGGGTGGGCGCCGCACGTGTGCGGGATCTGTTTGTGCAAGCGCGTGCCAAGGCGCCTGCGATTATCTTTATCGATGAGCTTGATGCGTTGGGCCGCGCCCGTGGCGCCTTTCCGGGGATTGGCGGACACGACGAAAAAGAGCAGACACTCAATCAGTTGTTGTCAGAGATGGATGGCTTTGATACTTCGGTGGGAATCATCATTCTGGCCGCGACCAATCGCCCTGAAATTCTCGACCCGGCTTTGCTGCGTGCAGGGCGGTTTGACAGGCAGGTACTGGTTGACCGACCAGATAAAAAAGGCCGTCTCGATATTCTCAAGGTTCATGTGCGTAAGGTCACATTGGATCCTGATCTGTCGCTTGATGCTGTGGCTGCCATTACGCCGGGCTTTAGTGGGGCAGACCTCGCTAACCTGGTCAACGAAGCCACTATCATCGCGACCCGTCGTAAAGCCGAAACTGTGACGCTGGCAGATTTCACCGCAGCGATGGAACGCATCGTCGCAGGACTTGAAAAACGCAATCGATTGATCAATCCGCATGAAAGAGAGACCGTTGCTTATCATGAGATGGGGCACGTTCTTGTTGCGCTGTCCAAACAGGATGGAGATCCTGTGCACAAGGTCTCCATTATTCCTCGCGGCATTGGTGCGCTGGGTTACACCATTCAGCGCCCAACAGAAGACCGCTATCTGATGTCCACCGCTGAGCTGGAACACAAAATCGCTGTTTTACTGGGTGGGCGTGCGGCAGAAAAGCTGATCTTTGGTCAGTTGTCCACAGGCGCTGCAGACGACCTTGCCAAAGCAACACAGATTGCACGCGAGATGGTGACGCGCTATGGGATGAATGAAGAACTCGGTTACGTGACCTTCGAGACGCGGCGCAATACGGTTCCGGGTATGGATTTTGAAGGTCTCACGATGGATGCGCAGCTGGCGCCTGCGACGCTTGAGCACATTGATCAGGCCATTCGTACCCTTGTGATGAGTAACTTTGAGCGTGCCCTGGAGTACTTAAGCCAGAATCGGGTGGTACTTGTACGCTGTGCAAAAGAACTTTTGCAAAAGGAAACACTCGAATCAGAAGAGCTCAAACTTCTGACACATGATTTAAAAGCGCAAGGCTGATGGGTACCACTATGACCTGCACACATCTGCCTGCTTCTGCTTTACGGTTAACGATCGATCCCGACGCGCTGGGATTTGTTGATACGACGGAATTGTTACCTGCGCGGTATCCCTGGATTGGCCAGGCGCGTGCTCAGACCGCGACGCATTTTGGTCTGACGATGGATATGCCTGACTACAATTTGTTTGTGCTGGGTGATGTAGGCTGCGGCCATGCAAAATTATTGCGTCAGGCCATGGAGGATGTGGCCGCAAAATGTCCCGTCCCGCCAGATCTCTGCTACCTCTATAACTTTGATACCCCTGACAAGCCACACGCTCTCAGGATGCCCGCCGGAGAGGGCTGTCAGCTAAGAACACTCATGACCGCATTGTGCAAAACGTTGCAGCAAGAAATCCCCCTCAGTTTGCAAAATCCGCGTTTTGTTGCTGAACAGGAAAAAATCCAGAAAGCCCATGATGTCCAGGAAGCAGGGTTGTATGACCAGCTCAATGCTTATGCCGAAGCACATGACTTTGTCCTGCGACGCGAGCAGGATCGCCTTGTCTTTACCTATCGGGGCGAGCAGGGGCATGCACTGAGTGAGCAGGAAATGCTGGCCTTGTCTCCTGAGCAGCGGGCCAAGATCAATCAGCAAGAGCAAGCCCTGCATATCCAGATCAATCATTTCTTTGATCAGCGCCGCCCGATGGAGCGCGCCTTGAACGATGCGATCGCAGCACTCAAGCGCCAAACCGTTGAGCCCTTACTTGAACATGAGCTCAAGGAGGTTCGTTCCGTCTTTAAGAAGAGTCTTAAGAACGTTTTCAAGCTCAGTCGTTATCTGGATCAGGTCAGCGAAGATATCCTCAAGAATGTGGAGCTTTTCCAGGCAGTTGATTCAGATGATGCGCTGTCGCCCGAGGCCCTGGATTCGCTGCTCGCGCGCTATCGTGTGAACCTGGTGGTCGATAATCGTGAGCTGACTGGAGCACCTGTGATTGTTGAGGATAATCCGCTTTACAGGCAGCTTTTCGGGAGTGTGGAATACCAGTCAGAAGAAGATGTCCTGATTACGGATTTTTCACGTATACGTGCAGGTAGCTTGCTCAAGGCGAACGGTGGTTATCTTCTTCTTGAACTCGAGGATCTGCTGTCAGACCATTTTGTTTGGGAAAAGCTCAGACGGTTTTTACGCAGTGGGAGACTGCAGATTGAGGAGCCGGGGCGAGCCTATGCCGCCAACGCTGTGGTCTCTCTTGAGCCCGAGCCTGTGGATGTCTCAGTCAAGCTTGTGCTGATTGGTTCTGCTGAGGAGTATTACACCTTGCAGAATATTGGAGGGGATTTTGTCAGGCACTTTCTGGTCAAGGTTGATTTTGCCGAGCCTGTTCCAGCAACGGAGCAAACACGGCGTGCAACTGCTGAATTGATCGCGCACACTTGCAGCGCCCGGATGACGTTGCCGTTCTCGGCGGCGGGTGTGTCTGCAGTGCTTGAGGCCGCGCATCGTGCCGCCAGTGATCAGCTGCGTCAAACGGCCAATGCTGCGTTTACTGAAGAGCTGGTCATGGAGAGTTCTGCTCTGGCACGCGCACAGAACAAAATGCTAGTGGGTCCAGCAGAAGTTGCCAGTGCAATCAGGAATAAACGCGAGCGCCATAATTATCCTGAACAAACCATGCACGATGAGATCAGTGAAGGCACGCGTCTCTTGACGCTCGAAGGGCATGCAGTGGGACAAATCAATGGCCTGACGGTTGTTGATCTGGGGGATTACTGTTTTGGTTCGCCGGTGCGTGTGACGTCACGCACTTTTGCGGGTACCAAAGGCGTGCTCAATCTCGAACGTGAAGTCGAAATGTCAGGCCCGATTCATGACAAGGGCGTATTGATTTTGCACAGTTATGTATCCTCCCTTTTTTCGTATTTGGCACCCCTTGCACTGACGGCTTCAATTGTGTTTGAACAGGAGTACTTTGGTGTCGAAGGAGATTCTGCCTCATGTGCTGAGCTCTTTGTCTTGTTGTCTGCACTTGCGGACGTTCCGATCAACCAGAGTATTGCCGTGACCGGCGCACTCAACCAGCGCGGAGAGGTCCTGCCGGTCGGGGGGATCAATGACAAAATCGAAGGCTACTTCAGGGTATGCGCGCATGCAGGTTTGAATGGCAGTCAGGGCGTCCTTATTCCTGAGCGCAATAGCCGTCATCTGATGCTGGATCAGGAAGTGGTCGATGCCGTTTCAGCAGGACTCTTTCATATTTACACCATGCGCGATGTCACCGAAGGACTGGCCTTGCTCAGCGGGCTGGCATGCGGAGAATTTGACAGGATCCAGGGGCGCTATCCAGAGGGGACGATATTCGGCAAGGCGCAGGCCGCCTTGTTCAAATACCGAGAACTCTGCCAGCGTGCTCAGCCCGACGCATGCGATGACTGAGTCGCCGGCAATCGCAGAGAAATCGTGGCGGCAAACAACAACAGGACACCCGACATGCCAAAGGCAATCCAGTGCGTGCCAAAGGCTTCGTATCCCCAGCCACCAAGCCAGGAACTGATCATGGCACCTACCTGATGGCTCAGGTATGCCCAGCCATAGAGAATGCCGACCAGTCTGACTCCGTAGATATCGGCCAGGATGGCTGAAGACATGGCGATGCTGCCCGCCCATACCATGCCGCCAACGGCTGCTGCGATGTAAAGCTCCCAGTGTGTGCCAACGATCAGCAGTGCAAAAAATCCCAAGCCACGCACAAAATAGATTGTCGCCAAAATATAACGACGTGGAATTTTGTCAGACAAACGCCCGAGCACCAGTGTGCTGAAAATAGCAACTAGTCCGATCAGGCCAATACCGTAAGAGCTCGTCATTGCATCATAGCCATGATCCATGAGCATCGGCATGCCATGTGTACCGAGCAGATTCATGCTGAATCCACAGGCAAATAATCCTACGCATATTTTAAAGAAAGAGGGGGTCCGTACCGCCTGGAGAAACGTCATGGATGAGGCTTTTACCCGCGCCGCCGCCGCACTCGCAGCCGCAGCCGAGCCAGAATCAGCACCCACACCAGCACCCACACCCGCACCCGCACTCAAGCCAGATGTGATGGTCGCACTTTCTCTGGAGTCAGTCTGTTTTTCAGGGAGCAGGTCACTGCCCTCGGGTGCGACATCGCGCATGACAAAGAATGCAACAGGTACGGTCACGACGGCAAAGACCACTGCAAACCATAATAGTGTCGCTTGCCAGCCCAACGAGCGGATCGCGAGTGTCAGGACGGGCGTCATCACTGCGATTCCAGCCATGGATCCTGTAGACAGGAAAAACAAAGCCATTCCCCGCTGTCGTGTGAACCAGCGACTGATAACAGGTGTCAGAGCGACCGGACTGGTGAAAGCGAGCCCTGCCGACATCAGCACACCGAACGATAGAAAGAACGTGAGCGGCGTGCGTGCATAGATGGTCCAGATGACGGACAGCACCACAATGGCTACGCCTGTGAGCAGCACAAACCGTGTGCCGTGACGCGCGACCAGATAACCCGCCAGCGGCATGGCGAGGCCATAACACAGCATGCCAATTGCCACGATCCCGGCGAGCAGGCTACGGCTAAAGCCCAAGTCTTCGGCCATTGGGAGAAAGAAAGGCCCCACCCCCATGCGCATGCCAACAGTCAGCAAAGTCAGCAAAGCTGAAGCTGCAACGATATTCCAGCCAAAATACCAGCGACCTGCGTGTGGCTGCGTCAAGGGATGTCTCCGAGTTGTTTTTATGATGTCTGATTGTAAGAGCTTTGGACTGAGGAGGTTTTCAATCCTTGCACGCCCCTGCTGACAGACTTCTTTAAACCGTGGATCGATTCCTGGATGCGTCGAGCTTGCTCACCTCAAACCAAAAAACGCTCAGCCAACAAGACCCAGTAGGCCGAGCCAATTCCAACGTTATGGTCATTGAAATCGTAATTGGGATTGTGCACCATGCACGCGCCGTGACCGCCTGAATGCTCGTCGCCGTTGCCAATCAGCAGATAACTCCCAGGGACTTTTTCGAGCATAAAGGCAAAGTCTTCGCTGCCGGTCAGTTGTTCGGCATGCATAACAACATGCTCCTCGCCGACCAGTTCACAGCCAACGGCTCTTGCAAACGCAGTCTCGACTGGCGTGTTGACCAGCACCGGATAGCCACCTGTAAATTCGATCTCAGCACGCACGCCATAACTCTGCGCTTGCGCCTGAACCAGATCTGAAATTCGGGCTTTGAGCAGCTTGGCGACATCACGATGCAGTGCCCGCACGCTCAGTTTTAACTCTGCACGTTGTGGGATGACGTTGTTGGCCTGACCCGCATGGAATGCGCCGACCGTAATCACAGCCATCTCCAGGGGCGCCACATTACGCGACACGATGGTCTGCAACCCCATGACGATTGCCGCACCCGCCACAATCGGATCTGCTGAATAGTGGGGCATCGCGCCATGGCTACCGACCCCCTCGATGGTGATCGTAATGTTCTGGCTGGAGGCCATCAGCGCGCCATCCCTGAACAGTAACTGCCCTGGCGGATGACCGGGCATATTGTGCATGGCAAACACCGCATCGCAGGGGAACTGTTCAAACAGACCGTCTTCCATCATCTTTAAGGCGCCGCCATAGCCTTCTTCGGCGGGCTGGAAAATCAGATTCAGCGTGCCGTTGAATTGTCCATGCTCTGCCAGGTATTTAGCTGCCGCGAGCAACATGGCAGTGTGGCCATCGTGACCACAGGCATGCATGACGCCGGGATGATTGCTGGAGTAGGGCAGCCCCGTTGATTCCTGAATAGGCAGCGCATCCATATCTGCGCGAATGCCCACCTTCTTTGAACCGTTGCCACGCACCAGTTGACCGACGACTCCCGTGCCACCGAGTCCGATGGTGACGCTATAGCCCCACTGCTTGAGTCGTTGTGCTACCAGTTCGCTTGTTCGCAGTTCTTTAAATGCGAGCTCTGGATGCTGATGAATGTCACGACGCAGCTTGATGAATTCTTCGCTGTCAGGCTGTAGGGTTTTTAATAAGCTATGCATGATTTACTCAGGCTGCAGATTGATTGATTGGGCAATCGCGCGGAATTGCGCCGTACCATCTTCGTATGCTTTGTTGACTTCTGCAAGAGATAAGGGCTTGGCTACCAGCAGACTGTTTGTTTTTAATCCCTCCTGCACACTTGGGTCGTCAAGTGAGGCCGTTATAGCCTGATGGAGCTTTTCGACAATAGGTTCTGGGGTTTGGCTGGGCACAAAATATCCCGTCCAGATGGTAAAAACAAAATCCTTGAGAGCCTGACTTTCACCAATCGCCGGGTAGTCCTTGACGCCCTCGAGCCGATCTTTGTTGAGCATGGCCAACAGCTTGATCATGCCCGTCTTTGCTTGCTCATCATAGCTTTTGGTATAGGGTGCCAAAAAAATATCCACATCGTCACTCATTAACGCCTGATTCGCAGGTGCGCCGCCCTTAAAGGGCACATGCAGCATGGGGATACCCGTCACCTTTGAAAGATGCTCGCCGAGCAGGTGGTAAAACGACCCAACCCCCACGCTCGCATAGGTGATGGGTTTGCCAAGCTCAGCCTGCTTGCGCGCATAGATCAGCAACTCATCAACGTTGCTCACCGGCAGGCCTTTGCGTCCAAGCACCGCAATTTGCGCAGAGCCGACCATCTGGATTGGTCTGAAGTCTTCGCTTTTAAACTTGATCGCCTGGATGGCTAGTGGGGCCAGAATCAGTTCGTTTGGTGAGCCTTGCAAGACTTTGTAGCCATCGGCGGGAGAGTTCAGAACCCTCTGGGCGGCGATTGCACCGCTTGCGCCAGCAAGGTTTTCGACCACAACGGTTTGGCCGAGTTGTTTGGATAACGGCATGTTGACAAAACGTGCGATGACATCTGACAGGCCGCCCGGAGGATAGGGCACCATCAGACTGACGGATTTATCGGGATAGTTTTCTGCCCAGACATTTCCTGCAGCAAGTGATACGCCAGTCAACAGCAGGCAGGCAATCTTCAGTGCGATGCGCTTGATCAGATTCATGGTGCGGTCCTTTGTATAAGATTTCAAGTGAATATCTTCAATTGATGCATCCTATTCTGTGAATTACCATGTGTCTAATGTATTATTTTTATAATATCTATGCATTTTAAGAATAGCTAAACACGATGAATATCAAACATCTTGAGCATTTGATAGGCTTGACCGAGACAGGCTCCTTTAGTCGCGCGGCTGAAAAAATGTTCATTACACAGTCTGCCCTGAGCCGCAGCATCCAGAACCTCGAAGAGGAGCTGGGCGGCAAACTGGTAGATCGGATTGGTAAACGTAATTTGCTTACGCCACTTGGCGAAGCTGTATTGATCAAGGCCAAACAGATTGTTCAGAGTGCAACCGCACTCCAGCTGAGTGCAAAATTGTTCCATCAGGGAGGAGGTGGCAGGATCCGGGTGGGGCTCGGCTCGGGCCCGGGTGCCTTGCTCATGACGCCTTTGCTCTGCCATATGGCGACCTATCGTCCGCATGTCCAGACCAGCATCATGCGGGGATCGACTGAATTACAACTGATGCAACTGAGAGAGCGAAAGCTTGATGCATTGGTCGTCGATGTGCGTCGCGTCGTGCCAGCCCCTGATTTGCATATCGAATTTATTTCCCAGCTGCGCGCAGGATTTGTGTGCCGCGCAGAGCACAGTCTTGCCGCACGTCGCAGCATCACACTGGATGAGCTGCTCGCCTATCCCATTGCGTCGACACCCCTGTCTGATGAAGTGGCGCGTATTATTGTCGAACGCTATGGTCCCAAAGCAGATCCTAAGAGTATGACGACACTCGAATGCGAAGACGTCAGTAGCCTGATTGATGCCGTGAGTCGCACGGATGCAATCTTTTTAGGGATTGTTGCGGCGGCGCGCGCCGGTATCCAGTCAGGAAAATTGGTTGAGCTGCGCATCAAGCCCGCATTAAATGCCATGGCCCAGTTCGCCTATGTGACACTGACCGGATCAACCGAAGCACCGATCATGCAATATCTTCGAAAATTCGTCTCTGAGCATCTGGTGGACTAGCCAATTGTCAAGTTGTCATGTAATAATTATGCCAATCCCGATCGGGAGAGACCATGACAGCCCCTTAGGGATGTTTGGCGCCGAAGGAGCAACCGCCCCGGAAACTCTCAGGCAAAAGGACCGATCAGGACTTTACACTCTGAAGAGTTACCGGTGTTCGTCACCCGGTACACCGCAGGAGCAAACGTCCAGCCTCAATGGTTGCGCGTGAATCTCTCAGGTACCAAACAGGGGGGGCGTGTCGTGGCCATGAGGTCCGCGCACTCCATCTTCCGACGTTTGGAGCCTACTCGCATGAAATCAATCGCTATTATTGGCGGTGGCATCACTGGTGTCACGACTGCTTATTCCCTGGCCACGCGCGGTTACGAGGTAACCCTGTTTGAAAAGCACCGTTACTCTGCCATGGAGACTTCGTTTGCGAATGGTGGACAGTTGTCTGCTTCGAATGCCGAGGTTTGGAATCACTGGTCCACCATCCTCAAGGGCATGAAATGGATGCTCAAAAGCGATGCGCCCCTACTCGTCAATCCCAAGCCTAGCTGGCACAAGCTGTCGTGGTTTGCCGAGTTTATTGGCAATATTCCCAATTATCGCCAGAACACAATCGAGACCACCCGTCTGGCGATTGCCGCCCGCGAACACTTGTTTGCCTGGTCCGAAAAAGAAGGCATCGATTTTGATCTGAAAAAGCAGGGGATCCTGCATATTTATCGGGACAAATCAGGCTTTGAGCATGCTGGTAAGGTCTCGACACTCTTAGCTGCGGGCGGCTTGCCACGTCGCGCAGTGACCCCGGATGAAATGCGTGCAATCGAGCCCACGCTTGCCGGTAAATATTACGGTGGGTACTTTACCGAAAGTGATAGCACCGGTGATATTCATAAGTTCACAGTTGGTATGGCCCATGCAGCAGAACGCCTTGGCGTCAAGATGGTGTTTGGAGAGGATGTGACGGCGGTCAATAGTGATGGCACTCAGGCACGTGTGACCTTTGGGCATGGAGAGACACGCCAGGAGCTTCAGTTTGATGGGCTGGTCGTGTGCGCAGGCGTCGCGAGCCGTCAGCTTGCCTCCCAGCTTGGGGACCGTGTGAATATATATCCCGTCAAAGGCTATTCAATCACCGTTAATTTGCTGGATGAAGCCAGTCAGACAGCCGCGCCTAACGTCAGTCTGCTTGATGATGAAACCAAACTTGTGACGAGTCGCCTGGGTAAAGATCGATTCCGCGTAGCGGGCACGGCTGAATTCAATGGCTATAACAAGGATATCCGCGCAGATCGCATCCGACCACTCATCGAATGGGTCGAACAATGCTTTCCAGGCGTCAACACCAGGCAGGTTGTGCCCTGGGCAGGTCTGCGCCCGATGATGCCTAATCTGATGCCGCGCATTGGTCGTGGCCGTCATGCCAACGTGTTTTACAACACGGGACACGGCCATCTGGGCTGGACGCTTTCCGCCGTCACGGCAGATATGGTCGCTGGTGTGGTTGATCAGGCCTATCGCCCAGTCAGTTCGCAAGACAGAATCCTCGCAGGTCGTCCGGCAATCGCTTAACGCTGAGTTGTGTGCTCAAGCCGACCTTTTTCTCTGAGGTCGGCGCACTAACACTTGGACGGTTTGCAAAATAACGTCCTTCGTCTTTCATAAGAAATCGATTATTCTTATGATAACTAAATTGTCGAGCGCGTGAATGCGCTACTTCACATGCAACCGCGGCTAAACATTCGTAAGCAATACATCATGATGTATCTGCTCGTCATGGCCGTGATGATTATTGGCTCATTTGGCGCACTCTATAAGAATTGGCTGGAATACAAAGCGCATACCTACCAAGAGATGCTGCGTGAAGTCAGCATCACCAATGCAGAGCTCGAAAACCTGCTGATCGATGCGAATAAGTTATTACATGTGGCTAAAGTTGAGTTCGAAACTGAACTCGAAAAAGGCCCACTTGATATACAAAAAATTCATCATATTCTCCAAAAATCACGAGATAGTTTCAATATTTTTATTGAGACAGACCCTTATTTTCTGACTCTTTATATCGATCGCGATGGCATCGCGCGTGCCAGTAGTGAAAACGCTCCGGTCGCTAATGCCGATCTCTCGGAGCGTTTTTACTTTGACCAACTTAAAGCACGTCCAAGTTTGCATTATGCAATTGGCAACATGGTACTTGCAAAGACAACTGGGCTGCTGACCATGCATATTGCCGTACCTGTTGTGAATGCACAGGGAGAATTTCACGGTGTGCTCGCGCAACAACTGCTTATTAAGAAAGTGTCTTCTATTATTGACAAGTCGATTGATGGACTGGCCGGTGTCCAGATCATGACGATCCTCGGCGGTGGACATGTCGTCTTTGAGTTTCCAAACCCTACAGAAGAAAAAAAGTTTGATCAATCTTATGCTAAGTATGTCGAAAATTTTATCCCTAAGACAGCACCGCGCGAAGGTATTGTGATTGTGCCCGCAAAGAACGGCATTCTGGATAATGACCTACTCCTGGTATTTGCAAAGTCCAGAGTATTTGGTCTGATGACTACGGTTGCATATCCCATCACACTGATGCGGATCAATTTCATCAGCGCCAATCGTTTTTTGGTTGGGTATATGTTGATGGCGTTTTTAGCCCTGACACTGATCATCGCGAAGTTCTATAAAAATGCTTTGATGATGAACGATACCCTGACCTTGACGTTTCAGGACACGCTAACAGGCCTGAATAATCGGCGTGCGTTTGATACACAATTCCCTCCTCTCTGGCGCAACGCTATGCGAACAGGGGCGCCGATCAGCGGGCTTTTTATTGATATTGATCATTTCAAAATACTGAACGATACTTATGGTCATGAGAATGGTGATGTTGCACTCAAGGCTGTTGCGCAGGCTGTCAATCAATGTGCAAACCGGCCACTCGATTTTTGTTGTCGTTGGGGGGGTGAAGAGTTTGTAATTGTCCTTCCCGAAACCAGTCTGGAAGGCGCAATCACGATTGCCAATCATGTGTTGCAGGCTGTGCGAAATATCAAACTGAATTTCGGTTCAGATCAGCACCCAGGCATTTCTGTGAGTGTCGGCATTGCTTCGATGATTGTCACAGAAAAAAATGTCACGGATGAACTGCTGGATAAGGCTGACAAGGCGATGTATGTTGCTAAGCAAGCGGGCAGGGATCAGTATTCGATATATAACGAGCAGCCTATCAGTCATTAGGTAACCTCACAGGCTTCAAGCAATCTCAAAGTGATCAAGCAGGCTTAAAGTGATCACGTAATCTTACAGTGATTCTGCAGCGGTCCAACCAACCCCGCCTCGCAATAATTCTATTTCCTCAAGGCTTCGTCATCCGGGCACGCAATGAATCATAGATCGGCTCAGCTCGCATGAGAGATGCAGTGAGCGCGGCGGTCACACAGGCAATCAACAATGCGGGTGTGAGCGCCACATTTGCGCTCATTTCTATGATCAGCAATACTCCTGTGAATGGCGCACGTACCACCGCTGTAAAAAATGCGGCCATGCCGACCATGGCATACGTCGCGGTATCCGCTCCGCCTGCGATGGAAGGGATCCAATTAATCACTGATGCCAGAATGGCACCCATCGTCGCGCCTACGAGCAGCAAGGGAGCAAAAAGCCCGCCTGGTAAACCCGGAGCGTAGGAGGCCGGACCTAATGCCCAGCGAACGAGCAACAGCATCACCAACGTATTGATGCTCAAAGTGTGTGTCAGTATGGTTTGGACCTGTGATTCACCTCCACCCACCAGGAATGGCTGCCAATAACCGAGCAATCCAACCATAGCACCCACCATCGCCGCTCCAATGGGTGGAGATATTTTGCGTGTGCAGGCTGAAAACAGATTGAGTCCGAACAATATGCTTTTGTTATAAAGCACACCCGCTGCACCAAGAAACACCCCAAAACCCGCAAAGATAAACAGGCTCGCTGCATCCGCAGCTTTTAGACTGTCCATGCTGAATGCCACCGCATTGCCAAAGTACGCACGGAAGATGGCAATGCTCGTCCCCACAGCGATCAGCGTGGTCAGGAGGCGACGCGTCGTGACTCTGCGCGAGACTTCTTCGACGACAAAGGCCACACCAGCCATCGGTGCATTGAATGCCACGGCCAGGCCTGCACCGGCAACCGCTGTATACAACAAAAATTTGTCATCTCTGTTCAAGCCGAATATCCGGCCGCACTGACTGCCGATGACTGCAGCCATTTGTACCGTCGGTCCCTCGCGTCCAAGCGCCATGCCCGGAATCATCGCCAGGAGACCACCAAAGAATTTAATGGGGAGTGCGCGCAAGGGGGCGGGGCTAGCCTGGTGACGAATCACGGCTTCAACGTGTTGAATGCCGCTGCCAGCAGCCGTGGGTGCGAATCGGATCAACCAGCGCGCGATGCCCACAGCGGTGCCAGCGATCAAAGCCGCTGCGATCCAGCCCGGCAAGCCAAACAATCCGTTCGACTTCCAGTCAGCGAAGCGTTGCGCGAGCCCTGATTGGCCATGCAATAGCAGCCAGTGGAAACATCCTCCCACAATTCCCACTGCAATTCCTGCGATAGCAGCAACAACTACCAATCTGAATAGATCATGATTGGTGGTTTCAAGCGATTCTTCTTCGAGGGCGCTATTAGGTGGATTCATGGCTGAACTTTAGCATTCGCATAAGAAATCGGTGTTTTGTCAGATAATTTTAATGTTGGATGTGTAATATGTAATAGTTATCAAAAATTCAACGACAATTTCGAGGGTTACCCAGTGAAAATCTCTGATATCCGTGCTAATGCCTACTCAATGCCTTTTGTAAGTCCAGCCTTTCCAATCGGTCCTTATCACTTCGTCAACCGCGAATTTTTCATCATCACCTATCGTACTGATCTTGACGCCTTGCGCGCGGTTGTGCCTGAGCCACTCACGGTCAAAGACCCGCTGGTCAGTTTTGAATTTATCCGCATGCCTGATTCCTCAGGTTTTGGGAGCTACACCGAAAGTGGTCAAGTCATCAACGTGATTGATATGGATGGCAAGCCTGCAAGCTATACCCATATGATGTATCTGGATGACGAGTCACCCATCGCTGGAGGTCGTGAGCTTTGGGGTTTTCCTAAAAAACTTGCCAACCCCAAGCTCTCTGTTGAGTCTGATACGTTGCTCGGCACGCTGGATTATGGTCCGGTTCGCGTTGCAACAGGCACAATGGGCTTTAAGTACCAGACACTCGATATTGAGGCCGAGCAACGTAAACTCGCAGAAACACCCGGCTACCTGCTTAAGATTATTCCCCATGTCGATGGTAAGCCTCGTATTTGTGAACTGGTCCGTTATTTTTCACATAACGTTAAGATGCATGGTGCCTGGACGGGACCTGCAAGGCTTGAGCTGTTTAAACATGCGCTGGCACCTATTGCTGATTTACCTGTCCTTGAAGTTGTCGGTGCAAAACATCTGCTTTGTGATTTAACCCTCGAGTTGGGTGAAGTCGCTTTTGATTATCTGAAAGTCTAATTTTCGATCATTTATAAAAGGAATAATAATGTCACTACAAGGTAAAGTCGCACTGGTTACTGGTGCAGCAAGTGGAATTGGTAAAGAATGTGCCCTCACAATGGCCAAGCAAGGCGCAACAATTGTGATTGCTGACTTGAATCTGGCAGCTTCCGAAGCCGTCGCCCAGGAAATCATTCAGGCAGGTGGCCGTGCCATGGCAGTGACAATGGATGTCACCAGCGAAGAGGCTGTGAATGCCGGTATTCAACAGGCAGTAGACAAGTTTGGCAGCATTGATGTGCTGGTTTCGAACGCTGGTATCCAGATCGTCAACCCGATCGAAGATTACGCATTCTCTGACTGGAAAAAAATGCTTGCGATCCATCTGGATGGCGCATTCCTGACGACTAAAGCCGCCATCAAGCACATGTATGCAGGAGGCAAGGGCGGCTCGATCATATACATGGGCTCAGTCCATTCGCACGAAGCTTCAAAACTGAAGTCCGCCTATGTCACAGCCAAGCACGGCCTGCTAGGTCTGGCGCGTGTCGTAGCTAAAGAGGGCGGCCCACGTGGCGTGCGCGCAAACGTCGTTTGCCCAGGCTTTGTTCGTACACCACTCGTTGACAAGCAAATTCCTGAACAGGCCAAAGCGCTTGGCATCAGCGAAGCTGATGTTGTTAAAAATGTGATGTTGAAAGAAACGGTAGATGGCGAATTTACAACTGTTGCAGACGTCGCGAATACGGTCGCTTTCTTAGCTGGCTTTGATAACAATGCGATAACAGGACAATCAATCGTTGTCAGTCACGGCTGGTTCATGCAGTAATTGCAAGTTGTAAGTGCGTTCAGTACAAGAATTCGGTACAAGGGTTCAAAACGTACATCCAGTAAAGGCTTGCAGTCAGTCAATGCAAGCCGTTAGCAAAAAGACCGATTCTGCGAAGTTGCAAGATCGGTCTTTTGCTATTTATGTTCTGCGATGCACGTCATGGGTGACAAAGTTTTCGCCAGGTGGCGGCAGATCCAGGCAGGCTGGGTCTTCAAGGGTACGGCGTATATCTGCCAGACCGACACTCCAGTGATGATTCATCGTTTCGTGACTGAATTCAAAATCTTTATAGTTACCTTCTGAGGGCTTGTTTTTATAAATCAAATGAATGCAGTTGTAACGCGCGCCATATAGGCTCTTGGCTATCTCATCAAACCATGGATCTTTTTTGCGCACAGTTGCAGGGATTCTCTCGATCATGTCCCACATCATTTGACGCATTTTTTGCAAGGCATGAATGCTATTGGTGACACCACGCGTTTTACTTGAATACTGGATGTCCTTCATCCGTTCCATGATCTCCAGGATGTCAGTCGGCACGTGACCTTCGGCACTCCATAAATCGACCTGAAAAATCAGTGTATCTTTGTGCGGTACACAATTCAGAATGTAGTCCATAGGCGTATTCGAGACACAGCCTCCATCCCAATAGAATTCGCCTTCAATTTCTACCGCTGGAAATCCTGGTGGTAGTGCACCGGATGCCAGGAAGTGATAGGGTGTCAATGTAATTTGTGTATTGTCAAAGTACACAAAGTTGCCCGTACGAACATTGGTCGCACCGACCGACACACGCATTTCATTACTTTGATTGATGCGGTCAAAATCCGCATAGCGCTCAAGTGTGCTGATAATTGCGTTGGTCTCGTAAAAGCTGGTCTCGGAAGGCGAGCCTCTACCTGGTGCGAAAGGCCTGGGTGTAAAAAACCCCTGTTGCCCTTCCATAATAGTGCGCATCGCAGCCATGGACCCAAACATTTTCTCAGTGGCATCTCTCGCCATTTCCATCATGCCTGAGGCGCCAGGAGCAAACATATCGAATGCCGAAGACATGACATTGGCAACAGTCGAAGGAGGACGGCAAATCGTCTCCCAAAATTCACGTAGTTTTTGAACGCGTGTTTCGGGAGGGTTGCCCGCAATGATTGCGCAATTTAGAGAACCAATCGAAATACCGGCCACCCAGTTTGGCTGCAAATTTATTTCGTTGAGTCCTTCAATCACACCTGCCTGGTAGGCCCCGAGAGCACCGCCCCCTTGCAATACTAAAGCTCTACGTGGATAGTCAGGGATTTTGATCTTATTGGCCATGATTGTCGATTTGAAATAGATTAAATTGGAGTGTAATTGGAAAAGATCATATTAGAAAGACTAGCTTTGCTTTGGGTGTCGAAAGATCAGCTTTGCTCTGGGCGCTCATATTGCAATTGAAAGTTTAGTTTTGCTCTGGACGTCGAAAGACTAGTTTGTCCGGAGTCGACGCTTCAGGCGTAAAGGCATACCCTTCGCTTTTGAAGTCTCGGAGAGTTTCGACTGTTTTTGCCCGATTTTCAATAGCAAAGCGGGCCATCAGGCCACGTGCCCTTTTCGCATGAAAGCTAATGATTTTCCAAGCACCATTTTTGCCATCCTGAAAGACGCAGTTCACGATCCGGGCTCCAAGTGCCTTGGTATCGACCGATTTGAAATACTCTTCGGAGGCCAGGTTGATGATCACTGGTGTTTTGTCCTCAGACAGGCGCTGCTTGAGGTAGGGCGCGATAGTTTTTGACCAAAATTCATAGAGATTTTTGCCGCCTGAATTGACAAGGCGGGTACCCATTTCCAGGCGATAGGGCTGCATCAGGTCGAGAGGGCGCAACACGCCATACAGCCCGCTCAGGATCGCGATATGGTCTTGTGCCCAGAGCAGGTCTTTTTCAGACAAGCTTGGTGCCTCAAGTCCCTCATAGACATCGCCATTGAAGGCGAGCAGAGACTGACGTGCGTTAGTCTGGGTGAATGTGGGCTTCCAGGCAGCGTAACGATCGACGTTTAGCTGCGCAAGGGCGGGACTTAAGCTCATCAGATCTGAGACTTCTTGGGCTGATTTTTTTTTCAATACCTTAATGAGTGCCGACGCCTCTTTCACGAAAAGTGGCTGAGTATGCGTCTGGGTCGTAACGACCGAGTCATAGTCCAGTTTTTTGGCAGGGGATAGCAGGAAAAGCATATGCGAGGCCTCATAGTTGAACGCCCGCCCAGTTTAGCGGGGTTGGGTAACTTTCTGCTAGAATGATGGGCTTGACCAGTAAGAAAACTGCAGGAGAGGTGGCAGAGTGGTCGAATGTACCTGACTCGAAATCAGGCGTGGGTGCAAATCCACCGTGGGTTCGAATCCCACCCTCTCCGCCAGAATTTCAATGGAAGCAATTGATTTATATGGATAATATATAAATCACTAATAACAAATAACAAAGATACACTTCAAGACACACTCCTGAGGCTGTATGTAGCTGAATTCATCAGGCCTTTTCTGGACAACTTCGCATCAGAAGTCTGTCACTTACGCTTTACTCATCTGCTTTCAAAGATCACTCAAACGTGTATTTTTTTTAATCTAAATTATTACATTCACTGTCTGGATAGCCTACAGCTTAACTGCTCGAAGTCGGTCTTCATATGAGTGCATGAACTACCTCCAATTAGTCCAACTTTTCGGCCGCGCCTCCCGGCTTAATTGCATGCGTTATTTTAAATAGCGTCGACTGAGTTGACTCAAGCTACCTTTCGGTAAACAAGCCAACGCAGCTCAACAGGTGTGTGCTCACTTTCAATTCCAAAAACATCCTGTCCTCTTGCCCAAGATTCGTACCAACTAGTTGGAGGCCAGGCATTTGTAGGGAGATGTACTTTTTCATAGTCGTACGCAGATTCATCTGATTCAAGTTCTAGTTTGAGTCCATTGGCTGCAGCGGCTATTTCAAGAGGCGTGAAAATTGCTGAGTAACACTGCTGTGACAACTCGCGCGCGGAAGCGTCTGGAATATATCCTTGCTTTGCAATAAAAGTATTGAGCACAAAGCGGCCTCCTTTGGCTAAGGAACGAGCGGCCAGAGCAAAGACTTTATGGAGTTGCGCAGTGGAACGAAAATCAGGGACAACCTCTGAAAGAATAATCAGCTGATAATCACTGCGAAGACCTTCAATATCATCAAAAATATCTTGCTTAAACACCCTTACATTGAGTGATTCTTGACTGGACTGCTTTTGGATAGTGTCAGCAAATTGCGTTGTGACTTCGATCGCGTCTACGGGATGCCCACGTCGAGCTAGGGGTAACGCATTTCTACCTGTACCTGCACCGATATCAAGAATAGGAAAGTGCTGAGGATCCTGCGCTGCACTGACCAGACTCCAGACACGCGCATCAGGCTCGACACCAAAATAGGGTGGTGTTCGCGTGGCGACCCACTTTTCATATTCAGCCTCGATGCTGTACCACTGCGCTTGAATATGATAGTTAAGCGTCGAGCCTATCGGCGACTCATAACTAATGATGATTTGAGATCGATGCGAGGCTTTAAAAGCCAGCTCAAGCTCAGTGGCTAAGGCGCTGCGTAGCTGACTGAGCTCGGCCTCGTTAAAGTACACGCCCAGCGCTTTAAATACGTTATCGCACATGCGCACATACTCATCAATCATTGCAGGTACTGCAGGCACTGCAATACGTCCGCCTGCCTCAGCGCGACGATAAAGTTGTTTTGCTAAGTTTGTCTGAATTGCTGGCAAGTTTGTTTGATCAAAAACTCTCATTCTTTTTATTATTTGCCTTCATGACCGTTATTTTTGAAATATTTTCTACAAATTAATGTACTAACACGATTATTTTTTACTAATATTTTAATATTTATATAATATTTGAACTACACCACATTTTTACATTGCCGTTAAAAAATACCGAAACTCAATTTGTCTTGGTTAGCAATAGCGATGATCTTTACCTTAGCCTAATCAAGATGAAAAAGAAATTAACCTGTCCATTGCAATCAGCACGCGAGATTTCGCATAGAGATACCCGTAGGCCTGTTCATTTCAAGCTCAATACCCTGTCCTTAGCATTAGCTTATTCGGTCATCGCTTTTTCGCTCACCCACAATACCCCAGTATTGGCACAAGCAGCCAACAATGGAGGAAATGCACCATCGAATAGTGGAATTGGAGGAGCTGGTGCAGATGGGGTCAATGGGACTGGTTCTGGGGGAGCAGGTGGATCGTCTGCTTACGCGATAGCGAGTGGAGGTGGGGGTGCTGGCGGCACAACTGGCTCAGGAGGTTCTGGAGGAACAGGTACCAACGGTGGAACCGTTGGAGGAAGCGGTGGTGCTACTGGGGGAAGTGGCTCGGCCATTAGCTCAAACAAAATCGGAAATCCGGGAGCGAACGGGTCATCATCAGGCTCGAAAGGCCCAGCCCCAGGCAGCGGTGGTGGTGGCGGAGGCATCGGATTCTGGATAACAGGGCCTTCTACGCTGACTAACTCTAAATTTAACACTGTGACAGGCGGTACTGGCGGCAACGGAGGGGGTGGAGGGGGTACAAACAACACCACTTACGGCGCTGGCAGTGCTGGAGGGGGTGGTGCAGGACTTGGAGGAAGTAATTACAACTTGACTAACGCTGGAGACATTAAAGGAGGGGCGGGTGGTAATGGGGGTAGTCACCCTTACTCATTGGCGGGAGGAAAAGGCGGAAATGGTGGTTCTGGGATTGCAGGCAGCAATTTCACATTAATTAACTCAGGATCGATTTCTGGTGGCGCGGGTGGTTCGGGTGGTACGTCTGTTAGTGGTACTGCTGGTGCGGGTGGAGCCGGTGGTGCCGGCATTGACGTTCTTAGCGGTTTAGGCGCCACCATATCCAACTTGACTGGTGGCACCATCGCAGGTGGAACAGCAAGCACTGGGGCCGCAAACGGTGCAGGCATTCAAATCGACAATGGTGGCTCCGTCACCATCCTGACTAATATCGGCACGATCACCGCAGGCGCTGGCACAGGAACGGCAGCTTATGGTGTGTTAAATAGCGGCGCTGTTACGACTTTTAACAATGGTCAGGGTGCAAGCGGTGCGTTGACCTATACCGGTAACCTGCCAACCAACTACAACGTCATCATCAATAGCCCGACCAATTACGGTAAGTTGGCCGCAAGTAGCATTACGAACGCCTCAGGCACCTCTGGCATTACGTTTAACATTTACGGCAGTTCCGGTACCACCTTGGTTTCTGGTGTTTCAGTATCGACTATCGCAGCAGGAACGTACAGTTCCGTATTAACGGGTTTGACGTCTGGCAATATCGTGAGCAGTAGTTTGAGCGGTACCTATACGGGTGGCTATACGTGGCATCTGATCAACTCATCAGGTGCGATTTGGGATCTGGTTGTAGCTTACTCTGCACCGACACCGACACCGACACCGACACCAACACCAACATCTACATCTACAACTACAATTACACCGACCGTCACAAATATTTCGCCAGGCACCAAGGCCTCTGTCGATTCTATTGGTTCCTCTTATAACCCGGTACTCGCCGGTGGCACGCTTGTACTAAACCAAGGTAATCGTACTAACACGTCAATTTCAGTTGGTCTTGCTGGCGGCGCGATTCAGTCTCCATCATCGGGCAGTGCCACACTATCGGGTGCATTGACCGGTTCAGGCGGCTTAACATTTATTGGAACAGGTATTACGATATTGACCGGTGCTAATACTTATACAGGTGGCACGACCGTAGCCTCAGGTGCGATTCAAGGCAATACAACCAGTATCCAAGGTGCGATCAACAACAACGGTAAGGTAGTTTTCGATCAACCGAGCACGGGATCCTTCTCAGGAACGATCGCTGGCTCTGGTGCGGTGGTGGTGCAAAACTCCGGAACCTTAGTGTTATCCGGTAGCAATACCTACACAGGCGGTACAACCGTATCGGGCGGTATCCTGTCAGTGGCGGGCAACGCTCCAACTGGTAGTGGTGATGTGGTGGTACTGGACACCGCAACGATGATGGGTACAGGCACGATCTCAGGCAACGTTATCGTCGCAGGTATATTTAAGCCTGGTAATTCACCAGGCTATTTGTCCGTCGCTCAAAACGTGACGCTCAACTCAGGCGGCATCTATCAACAAGATATCGCTGGTACCACTCAGGCCAATAGTGCCTCACCTGTAGGTGCAACTGGTTATTACTCGTTCTTGAACGTCGGTGGTCAGTTGATCATCAATTCAGGTGCGATCTTGTCTCCCAGACTTCAGAATCTGTTCCAGACGACTGAATCGGGCTATGGATCCGCTCCTTATGTACCTAACTTAGGCGACACCTTCCGTATTGCAACAGCTGCAGGTGGTATCTCAGGCACCTTCTCCTCGATTACTCAACCCGCTGGCTTGGCGTCTGGTACTCAGTTCATTCCTTTCTATAACTACAGTGATAGCAACAGCCTGGATCTGGCAGTGATCCCCACGTCTTACGCTAGCACCTTGGCCAGTACCAGTAGCAATACTCAATCGGTTGCATCAGTGCTCGATAAGTTAAGTGCAGCCCAAATGGCAGGTACAGCGACTAGTACCCAAACAAGCCTGATGTATTCCACCGCTACTCAGGTAGCCTCATCGCTTGCCTCGTTCGCACAAAGCTTAGCGGGTGAGATCTACGCCGACACCCTGGCGGTGATCTCACAAACCAGTCAGCGGGTACAGAATTCGGTGCTAGCCCGTATCTCAGACACTGTCATGCCAGTGAGCTCAGGTAACCCGAATACCGGTATGCCGATGAGTACCAGTGGCGTGACCCTACAGAATCCCACGGGTCGACCGAGTGCAAACTTCAGCACCAACCCGGCAGTCAATCCAGCTAAGGATGCGATTGCCCCAGCCAATAACAGCGTCTGGGGCGAGATTGGCTATCAGTATGGCAACCGATCCTCTGATTCAAACGCCAGTGGTTTTAACAGCAATCTGTATCAGGTCGTGTTTGGTGCAGATCTATATCACGAGAACAATATCAAAGCCGGTGCGGGCTTCTCTCTATCGACCACCAACGTATCGATGAACTCAGGTACGGGTATCGTGGGTCAAGGCTCGATCTTTGTCTACGGCAAGATGCCTGTGATGCAGGACTTTGTGTTGGATGGCATGGCAAGCGTGGGATTAAGCTCAACGGATGTGACCCGTAACGACCCGACGTCCACTAATAGTCTTAAAGCCAGAGGCATCAAGGGTAACGATGTACTGCTAAGTGCAGGGATCAGTAGACCCTTTGATACGGATGATGTCACCATCACCCCTTACGTTCGTGCCACGTGGCAGATGGTGAACCAGTCGCCGTTTGATGAAGGGTCTGCGAGTGCAGCAGCCTTAAGTGTGAACGGTTATACCGGTAACGGAGTAAGAGGCGTGATTGGTCTAGCCGTGGGATCTAAGAACAAAGACCCGATGGTGGATCAGTACACCTATAGGGTCAATATCGCCGTGGGTGCAGATACCAATACGCTGATCAACCCAACGCTGACCGCTAACCTCGCTAGCTATGGCACGACTATTCAGGCAGCTAACGTGGGCAATACCTTCGTGCAGGCAGGCTTATATGGCACAGTCAAACTGAGCGATAACGCCTTTGCCTACGCAGGCGTGACAGGTGAGGCGAGAAGCGGTCAAACACTGGGTGGTGTAAATGTCGGTGTGAGGATTCAGTTTTAAAACTAATTAGATGTCCCGTAATTTTCACGACGCAATAACAAATGTAGTACCGATTAGGGACTTACATTATTAACGGGCACGGTTAAAACGAAAATCAGACTTAAGCTAAATTTAAAAACTTTGCCGTTCGGCTTCAGCTAGATTCTGACGCATTGATTGAAAGTTGTTGAGAATACCGTTAAGCAAATCCATCCGAACCTCAGAATTCGTTTCCATTACCTCTCCACTTATTTCGACTGCCTTACGATTGGCGTCAGCGTATGACGTCAGCTTTTTGAGAGCTTGAATTCTTACTGTAAACGTCCAGCCAACAGATAGTAACGGTCCGGTCACTACCGTCTTGAGTGCAAGATAAGATCTTTGCAGATTAAAGCTTGACGTTCCAGGGCAGCAATTCGTCGATGCGATTGACCGGATGATCAGCGATGACCGTCAGCACGTGG